>Ga0316195_10000104_pt1 | contig 26906 bp, 24 predicted proteins | sample Phised1_MG_FD_204937 | JGI IMG/M metagenome (GOLD analysis project Ga0316195, IMG submission 204937) | Coastal sediment microbial communities from Maine, United States - Phippsburg sediment 1 | ecosystem: Environmental > Aquatic > Marine > Coastal > Sediment | place: USA: Maine | collected...
TGCGAAGCCAGGGTTCGGGGTTAATAATAAATATTACATCAATAGCCGGATATATGGGATTGCCTTATAGGGGAGTATATTCTGCTACTAAGGGGGCTTTGGAACTAATTACTGAAGCTCTGAGAATGGAAACCAGGGACTTCGGGGTTAAGATTACAAATTTGGCACCGGGGGATTTTTTAACAAATATTGCAGCCGGCCGATACCACACTCCTGCTGCTAAAACTTCGGCGTATTACCAATCATATAGCAAGACCCTGTTGATGATAGATGAACATGTACAGGAAGGTGAGGATCCTATAAAAGTTGCAGAAAAGGTACTCAAAATTATAAACACCAAAAACCCAAAAGTCCATTATATTGTTGGCAGTCCAATGCAGAGATTTTCATTGTTTTTAAAGAAATTATTACCCGACAAAGTTTACGAACGTCTGTTATTGAATCATTATAAATTGTAGTTTTGTGGGCCTGTATTATACAATACCGTTAAAATCCGAAGAAGTTATTTAAACAAAAAGAAACTTATGAAATTTTTTATAGATACCGCTAATTTAGATCAAATTAAAGATGCTCAGGAACTTGGTGTTTTAGATGGGGTTACTACCAATCCGTCATTAATGGCAAAGGAAGGTATCACCGGGAGAAATAATATTTTAAAACACTATGTAGATATATGTAACATTGTTGATGGAGATGTATCTGCGGAGGTAATTGCCACAGATCTGGCGGGAATGATCAAAGAAGGGGAGGTGTTATCAGAGCTCCACGAGCAAATTGTGGTCAAGGTTCCCATGATCCGCGATGGGGTAAAAGCCCTCAAGTACTTTTCAGATAAAGGGATTCGAACCAACTGTACGCTGGTTTTTTCACCAGGGCAAGCCCTTTTGGCAGCTAAGGCCGGTGCAACTTATGTTTCGCCATTTATAGGAAGATTGGATGATATATCTACAGACGGATTAAACCTTATTTCAGAAATCAGACATATTTATGATAATTATGGATACGAAACTGAAATTTTAGCTGCTTCAATAAGACATACCATGCATATTATTGATTGTGCAAAAGTAGGTGCAGATGTTATGACAGGTCCTTTATCAGCAATTGAAGGTTTACTAAGGCATCCCTTAACCGATATTGGATTAGCCCAGTTTTTAGCAGATTATAAAAAGGGAAATTAATCCAGATTCAGTGAGTTTTCATCATTTCAGGCAAGCCCGGTTATCAGTAATTATTCAGGTGCTGCCCAGTAAGTTTAGCTGTCTAGAAGGAGGTATATACGTTTGCAAAAGCGTTCACAATTATACCATCATTGGTGATTATCCCCCTATTTGGGTCATAAACAATAAGTTTATGTGCTACATCTTCAAAATTCTCTGTCCAGAATTGCTCACTCTTATCCAAGTGTTCAACCTCAAGCATATTATTCCAACGCGACTTTTCTGTTCTTAAATTAAGGCCAACAAAAGAATAATCCGGATATTTTTCTTTTAACAAATTAATTTGGTTTATAATATTTGTAAAATGCCTTTTTTCTGGTGCCGACCAAAAGTAAAATACAACCTTTTTGTCTTTGCCTATATCCGTAATGGAAACCTTATTGCCCTCAGAATCAAAAACCATGAGCTCCGGAAGTTTTTTCTGTGGTTGTAAATTTCTGACCCCGTCATAAAGGCGGTTTATTTCATGTATGTGCTTATTGTTACCCGACAGATGATGAAATTCCTTAATGAAAATATCAATATTTTCCTCTTTGTCATACTTCAGAAGATAATCCATCGCAACATTTCTAAATAAATTATCCCTAAGATCTTCCTGTTTTATTAAACTATCAATCAATTTTAATTTGTGCTGATTAAAATGAAGATGGTTATTGGTCATTTTATTCTGAAGTCCACATCCCTTTTTACAATCCATGTAAGAAAGATTGTTTAGATGATATTTCATAAAGTTATAATATGGCCTGTAATAGGAAAGACCTTTGCTATCATAATCAATTTCGGTGCGGTAGTTATAAAAATCAGGAGGAAGCTCATGAATAGATTTTTCACCCATTTTTCTTTTATGATAAAATGGATAGGCTTCTTTGAATATAAACGAGTTATAGATAATACCCGCCCTGGCAATTTCCATGGCACCATCAGAAAGTTCAGCCTCTTTGGCGAGACTGTTTAAAGATTCGAGTTTTGTATTTTTTAGGGAGTCTATCTTTAAGATGAATTCCTCAGGTTCCAGGCTATAAAATTTAAAAATCAATTCTTCTTCCTGTTCATTAGCCAGAAACATTTCTAAAAGAAAGTTATTTACCTGTTCATTTGTGCCAGAAAAAACAAGAGATTCATCAAAGTCGACAGTGTTGAGTCTAATTTGCAGACTATCTCCTTGTTCTAAAAAAACATATTGCTCTTCCGGAAAATGGTAAAAATGGTGAAGGCCCTCAGTTACAGAATCCAATTGAAAGGAAAACCTGTTATTCTTATCAAGGAGCGCTGTGTCCAAAACCACATCTCCTTTATACAGAATAACGTATTCACTGGTAGGATTAACAATTTCCCCTGCAAAATAAACCGATGAAGGTTTCTTTTCCGCCTTGTTACAAGCTGCTATTAAGAAAAAAATAAAATACAGTAAAGCTTTATTCATATAATTTCCCTTGCCTATCGTGTACAAAACTAGTCAAACCGCTAGGTAGTAGCTGTTAAGGCACAGTTAAAAGTTCGTAATCCTTGTTAATTGGGAAAGCCTGATATTGGAATGGAGGTTTATTGTTACTTAGGATAAATTTTCCCTATTTTTGCAAAAATTTTAAAAATATAAGTATGTTGTCTGTTTCCAATTTATCAGTGCAATTTGGTAAAAGAATACTTTTTGATGAAGTAAATGTTAGTTTCACACAGGGCAATTGTTATGGTATAATTGGTGCCAATGGGGCAGGTAAATCTACATTCTTAAAGATACTGGCAGGGGAAATTGACCCAACATCAGGCAAGGTGCATCTGGAAACGGGACGGCGGATGTCTGTTTTGGAACAAAATCACAATGCATATGATGAGATTGCAGTTCTGGAAACTGTGGTCATGGGTAACAAGCCCTTATATAAGATTAAAAAAGAGATCGATGCCCTTTATGCAGATTATAGCGATGAGAATGCTGACAGAATAGGGGAGTTGCAGGTAACCTTTGAGGAAATGAATGGATGGAATGCGGATAGTGATGCGGCTACTTTATTGTCAAATTTGGGAATTCCTGAAGCATTTCATTATACCTTAATGTCTGAACTGGATTCAAAATTAAAAGTTCGTGTGCTGTTAGCACAGGCTTTATTTGGCAATCCGGATGTTTTGATTATGGATGAACCTACCAACGATTTGGATTACGAAACGATCACCTGGTTAGAAAATTTCCTGGCTACATATGATAATACGGTAATAGTGGTATCACACGACCGTCATTTCCTGGACGCGGTTTGCACCAACATTGCAGATATTGATTTTGGCAAAATCAATTCGTATTCCGGCAATTACTCCTTCTGGTATGAAAGCAGTCAATTAGCAGCCAGGCAAAGAGCACAACAAAACAAAAAAGCTGAAGACAAAGCCAAGGAATTACAAGAGTTTATTCAGCGATTTAGTGCCAATGTGGCAAAAAGCAAACAGGCAACATCCAGAAAAAAAATGCTGGAAAAACTTAGGATAGAAGACATAAAACCTTCCAGCAGGAGATATCCCGCGATAATATTTGACCAGGAAAGGGAAGCCGGAGATCAAATTTTGAATATTGAAAATTTGGCTGCAAGCACAGAGGACGGTGAATTGTTGTTTCAAAACTTAAACCTGAATTTGGCTAAAGGAGACAAAGTTGCCATTATATCTAAAGATTCAAGGGCTACTACAGCTTTTTATGAAATTATTAATGGCAACAGACAAGCAGATAGAGGTTCATTTCAATGGGGAATTACCACTACACAGTCCTATTTGCCAGCCGATAATTCTAATTTTTTCGATGAAAATCTGAGTTTGGTAGATTGGTTGAGACAATGGGCTAAAACAGAAGAAGAAAGGGAGGAAGTATATATTCGGGGTTTTTTAGGCAAAATGTTGTTTAGTGGTGAAGAGGCATTAAAAAAATGCACAGTTCTCTCTGGTGGAGAAAAAGTACGTTGTATGCTAAGTAGAATGATGATGCTCAGGGCCAATGTAATTATGTTGGACGAACCCACAAACCATCTCGACTTAGAAAGTATAACCGCTTTTAACAATTCCCTCAATAATTTTAAGGGTACTGTAATTTTTACCACTCACGATCATCAATTTGCTCAAACAGTGGCAAACAGGATAGTAGAACTGACTCCAAAAGATACTATTGACAGATATTTGACGTTTGATGAATATATGTCTGACAAGGCTATAAGGGAACAACGAGATAAAATGTATGCAATACCCGTATAGCTGAATAGGACCCCCAAATCCTAATGCTATGCGAACCTGCGGAATCTACTTTTTTGTGCTGGCCTTTTTTATGTTCGGGTGCAGTAATGATAGGAGTGAAAGTCAAGAATTAATCGAAGATTTTCCAAACATTGATGCGGATTATTCTTTATTGGTAAAAAACAATGATCTCTTATCTCTTATAAATTTAAATGCCGACGCCGAGACCATTTTTTTAGATACGGGTGTTAATGCATTTGAAAGTATTTCAAATCCTTTGGTTAGTTATCGGGATGATAACGAAATAAGTATTTATAGTACGCAACCAGATTGTTCGGGCAGAATTTCATTATATAATTTTATAAATGACGCCCTGCAAAAAACAGATGTGTTTAATGATTTGGGAAATTGTGATCTTATAGCAAAGGCTCTTGCTCATTCCGGGAATACCTTCTGCGTTGCCTATGAGGTACCTGGTACAGGAATCGAAGAATCACTTTATTATGTACGTATAATTGATACTTCAGCTTTGGAACCAGATTTTATTGATATAGAATTGGGCAAAAGACCACTGCAGGCTGTAATTTCAAATAATCGCCTGTTTATTCTGTCAGAGGATATAGCAGATAATAATAAAAATGCTCTGATCGTATTAGATACCTGGATGAAAGAATTAGTTGCAGATATAAATCTCGGCTTTGAGGTGCAAAAACTTTTTAAATCTGATGAGGGGAATTTAATAGTTAGCTACCCGGACTTCCATACGCATATTAACGGTGCGACCATGGCTATAACCAAAACCGTTCGCTATGATAATGGCAAAGAACCTCGATTCGGAGATTCAGAATCTCCTTTTTATGATGACAAAGGCAATCTTTATTATGCAATGCCCACGAATCTTTCAGGAACTTTATATCCTAATATTCCTGCGGTATATGATTTTGAAACCAACACAGCCATCCTTTATTACTATGAGAATTTTTTATCCGAACAGGAACAATTATTTGAATTCGAAATAGGTAATACCAGTATGGTTGCATATGATACCAAAAATGATCTTATTGTAATTGGATATCAGAAATCCGGAGACCCCGATAGGGGAGGGTTGTTGCGTATCAGACCTATTCCCAATCCTGCGTTTATAGACAACATTGATCTGAATGGAGTTCCCTTTCAGATGTTCACGAAATAGTATCCTTAAGGATTAAAAGCTCATCCTCAATAAGCTTCCCTTGCTTTTTGGCTTAGGCGTTAAAATACCTGCTATTCCAAATGGCGGGATTGAAATTCTTGCCCATTGCGAACCCGTAAAAAATTACGACAGCAGCTATTGATTTGAACATAAAAAAGAATATAATCAGGAATTCCATTTGTGAATTGTTTTTTGAAAAGAGACCATTTGGAACCAGTAGTGTAGTTAGAAAACTGATAAGTAGCACAAGGATTGAAAGATTGACAACATTCTTAAATGGCCAAACCAGGATTCGGCGCAAAGGATGCAGATCATTACCCCATTTATGGATTAAATAAAAATATCCGTTTCCCAGAGGCGCAAACAACAAAGGATCATCTTTATCCGCTAATTTAAAAAGCTTTGAAGGTGCTATTATTTTATAACCACCAATTTCAATATGATGTTTTTGTTCCAGTTCTTTTATTTTATCTATAGCCTCCGCAGGAATTTGACCTTTAAAATATTTAGAGTCCAGAAAACGCAGGCGGTAGTTGATACAAATTTCCTTTATTTGTTCAATATGAAAAATCTTATCGGTATCCAAAAGATCCAAAACGAAATTATTTTCCAGGGTTCTGGTATTTCCGGATAATTTTTTTTGAATTTTTTTCTGGTTGCCTGAAGATTTCTGTAACAAATCATAGACCTCATTAATCAATTCTTCTTCAGATATCTGAAGTTTACTTTTATGAAGTTGCTCCTCAATATTGGTGTTTTTAAACAGCATAGAATTCTTTTTTAAGCAATTGAACCAAAAGTAAGGAATTGATTTTATCAAATCAATCGACCCCAATGGGCAATGATTGTTAATATTATGTTAAATATATTTATATGCACCCTTGTACATATCGTTATCTCAACCTTAATTGTATCTTGTCGCATTTCCTTTACCTTTCATCGATTATTTAAACAGACACTAATGAAATTCTTGGCAACCCCCCTAAGCCTGCTTGCTTTACTGACCTCATTTATTAGCTTGTCACAGACTTCTTTAGTTTCCGTAAACCATGATCTTTTTAAGAATACAATAATTCTAAGTACCGAGGAATCTCAAACTCATAAAATGCTTCTTACCGCTGTAAAGGCAGCTGGTCTGGAGGAAATATTAGCTGGTAATGGTCCATTCACAGTTTTTGCTCCTACTGACATTGCTTTTGAGAAAATACCGGCGGATAAAATTGAAGCACTACTAAGGCCGGAAAATAAAAGGGCCTTGCGATCTTTTGTTACTTATCATATCGTTGCAGGCAATCTGACAGCCGCCAAAATATTAATGGCAATGAGCAACGGTAAAGGCACGGCCATCTTTACAACTGTTCAGGGTAGTGAATTATTGGCTCACTTGGATGGTTTGGATATTGTCCTGACAGATTGTTTTGGAAATTCAGCAAGGATAACCAAGGCAGATGCCAATCAGAGTAATGGGGTGATCCATGTAATCGACAATGTAATTTTACCAAATCCGCTGTAAGCTAACGCAATTCTGCGCCCAGCTCTTTTTCAAAGCGCTGCTGAAGTTTTTGCATAATCTTGTCGATCTGCTTATCTGTTAAAGTTTTGCTGTTGTCTTGTATCGTGAAACCTACAGCATATGACTTTTTTTCGGGAGGTAGATTCACCCCGGTGTATACATCAAAAAGAGTAATATTCTTCAATAGATTTCTTTCTGTATTGTAAGCAATAGTCTTGATTTCGTCAAACGATATACCCGCATCCAATAACAGGGCTAAATCTCTTCTCACCTCAGGGTATCTTGGAATTTTCTCAAAAATTATTTTGTTGGAGCTAACAATTTCCGATAGGGCACCCCATTTAAAATCGGCATAAAAAACATCTTGTTTAATATCAAACTCTTTTAATATAGATTTTTGGACTATTCCAAAAGTAACCAACTCGGTATCCCCTTTTTTAAGGCTTAAACCTTCAAGGAAGGTATTGCTGTTTGGAGAAATAGACTCGGTAGTCGTATTCAATATTCCCAGTCGCTCTAAAACCTGATCAACAGCCGCTTTTAGAAAATAAAAGTCCGTCGGCTTAGAAGGCGAGATCCAATTGTTTTCATTTCGGGTTCCCGTAACAATCAGGGATAAATGTTTTCTTTCTTCGTATTCGGTTGATGCATAATGATACGTTTTCCCGAATTCAAAAAAATTAAGGTTTGGCTTTTTTCGGTTTATATTGTAGGCCACAGTATCAAGTGCAGAGAATAACATAGTCTGTCTCAATACAGACAAATCCGTGCTTAATGGATTTAATATGGTAACCTCTGATTCTTTGGAATCTTCATCCAGGAATTTGCTGTACTTGGGGCTGCTGAGGCTATTGTTCAGAATTTCATAAAAACCTTTTGAAGCCAACATGTCACCAATTATTTTTTGGAGTTTATGATCTTCAAATCTTGTACTGGTAGCAACAGAAGCATTAAGTTTTTCTTTAAAATCTATATTGTTATAACCATAAACTCTCAAAATTTCTTCAATGACATCGACCTCCCTTTGTACATCTACCCTGTAAAATGGGATGAGAAGGCCTAATCCTGATTCAGTGGAACTTTTTACCTGGATATCCAAAGAAGTCAAAATAGACTTAATCGTATCTCCGGGGATTTTTTGACCTATTAAGGCGTCAATTCTATCGAAGGAAAGGAATACCTGATAATCATCTTTTTTTCGTGGGTAAAGATCTACTATATCTGAACTAATATCTCCACCGGCAATTTCACTTATCAATAAAGCTGCCCTTCGAAGACAGTATTCAGTATTATTTATATCCACACCCCTTTCAAAGCGAAAAGACGCATCTGTATTTAATGCGTGCCTTTTAGCGGTTTTCCTAATTGATACGGGATCAAAATAGGCGCTTTCCAGAAATATTGATTTGGTTTTTTCTGTTACTCCTGTATTGATCCCGCCGAAAACACCTGCAATGCACATAGGCTTCTCGTCATCACATATCATTAAATCCTCTTCATCCAATATGCGTTCTTCCCCGTCCAGGGTCATAAACTTAGTGCCCGATGGCATTGTTTTTACCACAATTTTATTTCCATGAATTCTGTCAGCATCAAAGGCATGAAGTGGCTGTCCCAGTTCATGAAGTACATAATTGGTGGCATCTACTACATTATTAATTGGGTTGAGGCCTATAGCCCGTAACCTATTTTTCAACCAGTCTGGGGAAGGCTGTACTATGAGATTACTAATGGTAACACCACAGTACCTTGGTGCAAGATTAGTGTCTTCAACGGCAACGCCTATTTTTAATGATCTGTTTTCAATGTTAAAATTACTCACAGAGGGAGTGATAAGTTCTGTGTGAATATCTCTCTGCTTAAGTCCCGCTTTTAAATCTCTGGCTACCCCATGATGGGACATAGCATCTGCCCTGTTAGGTGTCAATCCAATTTCGAAAATTTCATCCTTATAGATCTCAAATACTTGCGAACAAGGGGTCCCCGGTGTGAGAGCCTCGCTCAAAACTAAAATTCCGTCATGGCTTTCACCCAAACCTAACTCATCTTCCGCACAAATCATTCCATGACTCTCAACTCCGCGAATCTTTCCTTTCTTAATCACCAGCGTCTTTCCATCGTTATCATAAAGAGTAGTGCCTATTGTGGCCACTGGAACCATTTGTCCCTTGGCAACATTTGGTGCGCCACAAACTATCTGAACTGGTTCTTTTGAACCAATATCAACCATTGTGAGCTTTAATCTATCAGCATTGGGATGCTTTTCACAGCTTAGGACTTGTCCTACTACTACACCTTCTAATGATCCGGGAATAGATTCAAATTGGGAAATACCTTCTACTTCAAGTCCTAAATTGGTTAGAAGCTCCCCTGTTTTTTCTGCCTCCCAATTGAGTTTAAGAAACTGTTTTAACCAGTTATAGGAAATTTTCATTGGCTAGTTTTAGCTTTCAAAGATAAAACAAAGGTCTTATACATTCAATATCCAAAGAGCCGAAAAGCTTTATTTTTTGTAACTGGATTTAACGGGCCGCTTACAGGCCAGAAGTATATTGAATTCATGGGGGAATCTGATCAATATATTGGATTACTGTCGAGCGAATAATTTAATATCAAAATTTGAAAAATCTGGCAGCCCTTTATAATGCTATTAAATAATAGTAGACTTACCCAACCAAATATTCTCCCGGTTGATAGTTAGATAATCATCTGATTCCCTGATGTTTCCTGAAATATAATCACCAACATAATTTGTCCCATACTTACTGTTTTTATCCAGATCCGGGGTGACAATTTCATTTTTCATTGATTTAAGTACGGCGATGACGACTGCCCGGGACTCCTCATCGAGTCCAAAATGGTCTAAGAGCATTGCTACGGATAAAATAGAAGCAATTGGATTAGCAATATCCTTGTCCTTGGCTTGAGGATAGGAACCATGAACAGGTTCAAAAAGGGCATTATTCTCTCCCACGGATGCTGAAGGCAAAAGTCCGATAGAACCCCCAATTACTCCCCCTTCATCTGAAAGTATATCGCCAAACATATTTTCGGTAAGAATGACATCAAACTGGCTGGGATTAAGAATAAGCTGCATAGCAGCATTATCGATAAACAAAAATTCCAAAGTAATTTCCGGATAACTTTCGCCTATTTTTGAAACTACCCTTCGCCATAATCTTGAAGATTCCAGGACATTTGCCTTGTCTACAAGAGTTAATTTTTTCCTTCTGGTTTTGGCTGCCTTGAAAGCCCGATGAGCAATACGGCTAATTTCTGCTTCAGAATAAGTACATAGGTCGGAAGCGACTGTACCGTCTTTACTTAATTTTTTTTCGCCAAAGTAAATCCCACCTATGAGTTCGCGGTAAATAACAAAATCGGTGCCACGTATAATTTTTCTCTTTAATGGAGATTTATCAATAAGTGTAGGGAATACTTTTACTGGTCTTATATTACTGTAAAGCCCCAGTTCTTTCCTTAGTTTTAATAGCCCCTGCTCAGGTCTGATTGCCGCACTGGGATCATTGTCGTATTTAGGGTCGCCTATTGCCCCGAATAATACGGCGTCAGAAACTTTGCATAATTCCAAGGTGGAATCCGGAAGCGGGTTTCCGGTTTTATCTATCGCCGCCGCACCTACTATGGCCTTTTCAAACTTAAATTGATGACCAAAAGTCTCCGCCACAGCCTGAAGACATTTCACAGCCTGTGCAGTTACTTCGGGTCCAATTCCGTCACCTGGTAAAAGTGCAATTCTAAGATTCATCTATGCGATACTTTCAATATTGATTGGACTTGCTTCAATTATTTGGTGGATGTCACTATCAACAATTTCTTTTTTCTGATCGGCAAATTTTAAAAACTCAATGTACACACTGTCCAATTGCACCTTTGTAAGTTCATAACCAACTTTTTTAGCCCGGTACGCCAATGCCGCCCTGCCACTTCTCGCAGTAAGTACGATTGAGGATTCGTTAACCCCAACATCTTCCGGATCAATTATTTCATAAGTCTCGCGTTTCTTGATCACTCCATCCTGATGGATTCCTGAGCTATGTGCAAAAGCATTCGAACCGACAATGGCCTTGTTGGGCTGAACAGGCATCCCCATTTTATGTGAAACCATTTGGCTGGTACTGTATAATAATTTACTGTTTATACTGGTATCCAGATTAAGATGAGGGTGCTGTCTTAAGATCATCACTACTTCCTCAAGCGAGGTATTTCCCGCTCTTTCACCAATCCCATTAATAGTACATTCTATCTGTCTGGCCCCGTTTATAACACCGGCGATTGAATTTGCTGTAGCCAGCCCCAGGTCATTATGACAATGACATGAAAGTTTAGCTTTTTCAATTCCTTTTACATTTTCTTTGAGGTATTTCATTTTTGCGCCGTATTCTTCAGGGAGGCAATATCCGGTAGTATCAGGGATATTTAATACAGTAGCTCCAGCCTTAATTACAGCTTCGCAAACGCGTGCCAGGTATTCATTATCAGTCCTTCCGGCATCCTCGGCGTAAAATTCAATGTCTTCGACAAAAGTTTTTGCATATTTGACTGCATCAACTGCCCTTTCCAATATTTTTTCACGAGTGGAATTAAATTTGAATTTTATATGAGAGTCAGATGTGCCAATGCCTGTGTGAATTCTTGGTTTTTTGGCATGTTTGAGAGCTTCTGCAGCTACTTCGATATCTTTTTTAACAGACCTTGTCAATCCACAAACTGTTGCCCTCTGTACAATTTTTGCAATTTCTTGGACAGATTTGAAATCCCCCGGGCTCGAAATTGGAAACCCAGCTTCAATAATATCAACCCCCAATAGGTCAAGGCGCTCTGCAATTACGAGCTTCTGTTTGGAATCCAGTTTACAACCAGGAACCTGTTCCCCATCCCGAAGCGTAGTATCAAAAATGTCTACCTTATCTTTACTCATAATTTTTGCATAATTTTAGTCACTATACGAATATATAGTTAGGAATGCGAATAGCTTTGGCACAAAAGGTTCATTTACAATGTTAATTTACTTTTTAGTATTCGTAAAGTACTGATAAACAGTTATATAAATAATATTTTTTACGATGACAAATGCCCATAAAGATGCATTGTTTGTTTTGGTTAAATCTCTTTCTAAATCAGAAAAGCGACAATTTAAGCTTTATGTTGGTCGCTTAGGAGTAAATACTGATGCCAAATTCCTTGCACTTTTTAATTTACTGGATAAACTCAAAAATTACGATGAAAAGGTGATTTTAGAAAGTGGAATCGTCAAAAAAACCCAGCTGTCTAATTTAAAAGCGCATTTGTATAAACAGGTTTTGGTAAGCTTAAGATTAAATCCTGTTAATCAAAACATAAGGTTGCAAATAAGGGAACAATTGGACTTCGCCACTATCCTTTATCAAAAAGGGCTGTACAAACAAAGTTTAAAGATTCTGGATAAAGCAAAAAGTGTGGCCATAGATAATGAAGAGAAAAATATTGCCTATGAAATAGTGGAATTAGAGAAAATCATAGAAACTCAATATATTACCAGGAGCATACCGGATAGAGCTGATGAACTGGCTTTACAAGCCAGACAATTATCGGAGCAAAACGTCATGACCAGCAAACTTTCTAACCTTTCCCTTCAGTTGTATGGAATGATGCTGAAAGTAGGTTATGTGCGAAATGATGAAGACTTAAAAAGGGTAAGGCGTTATTTCGCAACTCATTTACCCGAATATAATATGTCAGATCTGGGTTTTAGAGAAAGGTTATGGTTGTACAAAGCACATTTATGGTACAGTTTTTTGATTCAGGATTTCCTGTCATGCTATAAATATTCAAGTAAATGGGTGGATTTGTTCTATGAGAACAAAAAAATGATCTATTTAAATCCGGTTTTCTTTTTGAAGGGGAATCATTACCTGTTAGAATCTTTATTTTATGTGAAATACAGCTCTCAGTTTAAAGAAACTCTTGAAAGAATGGAATCTGTTATTGGGGAAAACGACTTCCCTAAAAATGACAATATTTCATCCCTTGCGTTCCTGTATATTTATTCGAATAAGCTAAACCTGCATTTCCTGGAAGGTACATTTGATAAAGGGTTATACCTGGTTAAAATAATTGAATACGGCATTGCCAAACACAGTGATCGCATAGATCAGCACCATATAATGATATTTTATTATAAAATTGCCTGTCTGTATTTTGGAATTGGAGATAACAAAACATGCATTAAATATTTAAAGAAGATTATAGATAATAAAAATCTGAAAATGAGGGAAGATCTGATGTGTTTTGCCCGAGTTTTAAGTTTAGTTGCACATTATGAGGCTGGAATGGATTATCACCTTGAAATTCAGCTAAAAAGCACGTATAAATTTTTACTAAAGATGAATGATTTGGGCGCAGTACAGAAGGAAATGATTAAATTCTTAAGGAAGTTGGGTGATATTTATCCTCATGAATTGAAAGCGGAATTCCAAAGTTTATATGATGAGCTGAAAAAATATGAAGATCATCCTTATGAAAAACGAGCATTTCTTTATTTGGATATACTCTCCTGGTTGGAAAGTCATTTACAAAATAAACCCGTAATGCAAATCATTCGGGAAAAAGCATTATCAACTACGCGTTAATAAGCTAACTCTCGGGATTTATCCTTTTTTAAAGAAAGGAATCATTATAAACAGGCATCCCAAATTGGGTCTTCTAAGGGTGGCGCAATTAAGGATAGTGGTTCCTTTCCAACAGGATGTATAAATTCTATGCTTCTAGCGTGTAAATGAATACTCCCATTTTTATTGCTACGATCAAATCCATATTTTAAATCTCCCTTAATAGGGCAGTTAATGGCCGCAAGCTGAGACCGAATCTGATGATGCCTTCCTGTTTTTAAATCGATTTCCAGTAAATAATAATTATTGAGCTTTTTTAAAACCTGATAATCTAAAACCGCCTTTTTACTATTGGGAACCTCTTTAGGATAGGCATATGACTTATTCTGTTTTGGATTTCTAACAAGCCAGTGCTCCAGTTTTCCCTGTTCTTTATTTGGATAATTCTTGACAATTGCCCAATATGTTTTTTTAGCTAATTTTTCTGCAAATAACTCGTTTAACCTGGAAAGTGCTTTTGAGGTTCTGGCAAACAGCACAATACCGGAAGTAGGCCTGTCTATGCGGTGTACTACACCCAAAAAGACCTTCCCTGGTTTGTTATATTTTTTTTTTATGTATTGTTTTACAATTTCACTTAACGGAAGATCCCCTGTTTTGTCTCCCTGAACAATATCGCCCGGTCTTTTGTTGACTGCAATAATATGGTTGTCCTCGTATAGTACCTGAAGATTTTGGGGATTGGTCTTATTTCTTGTATCCACAGATTTTAATATTGTTCATCATCACTTGGAAAATCCCGGCTTTTTACATCTTTTACATAGCTGGATATGGCATTTCCCATATCCTCATACAGGTTCATATATCTTCGTAAAAACCGTGGATTGAACTCATGTGTCATACCCAAAAGATCATGGATAACCAACACCTGGCCATCCGCATATTTGCCAGCACCTATTCCAATGGTAGGAATAGAGATTTTTTCGGACACTTTTTTTGTTAACAGGGCTGGAATTTTTTCAAGTACAATGGCAAAGCACCCAAGTTTTTCAAGAATTTCAGCATCTTCCAACAGTTTCTCGGCCTCATCTTTTTCCTTAGCCCTTACGGTATAGGTTCCAAATTTATAGATGGCCTGTGGGGTTAAACCCAGGTGTCCCATAACAGGAATACCCGCATTTAGTATTCGTTTTACTGATTCTTTAATCTCAATTCCACCTTCTACTTTTACGGCATGCGCACCACTCTCTTTCATTATTCTGATAGCTGAACGCAAAGCTTCTTTAGGATCACTTTGGTAGCTTCCGAAAGGAATATCAACTACTACCAGGGCCCGGTTTACAGCACGAATAACAGAAGAAGCATGGTAAATCATCTGGTCAAGTGTTATAGGCAAAGTCGTCTCATGACCCGCCATTACATTGCTTGCAGAGTCTCCTACCAGTATTACATCAACATTGGCGTCATCAACAATCTTTGCCATAGAATAATCATAGGCAGTTAGCATGGAAATTTTTTCTCCTTGCTTTTTCATTTCAACCAATGATTTTACGGTAACCCTTTTGTATTCTTTTTTGGAAATAGACATAACTTTCTGTTTGGCGTGATAAATGTAAGGAGTTTTGTTTAAATGTTCGGAGCATCTAATGTGTTTAAATTATTCCTTATTTTGGCCATAACGGTTAAAACCAATTTACCATGAGAAATATTATATGCATACTTTTAATTTTTGGCTATAGTCTGATAAATGCGCAGGATAATGAAAAAAAATCGATCATGAAGACCATAGATACATTTTTTAATGGGTTTCACAATCAGGATTCAATGGTGATAAAAAGTGCTGTCAGCCCTGATATTATTATGCAAACCATTGGCAAGGACAAGGAAGGGTCAAGTGTTGTTAAAACCTCTGACTTCAATATATTCTTAAAATCTATTGTCAGTATTCCCGATACCACAAAATTTCAGGAAAAATTACTATCCTATGAGATAGTGGTGGATGGCGATATGGCCCATGCCTGGACCCCTTATGAATTTTGGATCAATGATGCAATGAGTCATTGTGGGGTAAATTCATTTCAATTACACAAACAGGAAGGAGTCTGGAGGATCATTTATATCATAGATACCAGGCGGCGGGAGGGCTGTAATTAGACCTGCATAACCTTTGAATATCTTGTTTTAAAGGTTCGCCAAATGCAATTGCAATCTGAAAACTCCATATTTTATTTATTAATGGAATGACATCCTGTCAGTTTTTACCGGTTGGCATGTTGTTTGTCATTTAAATTTGCAATGAAACATGATACATTGATAAATATTAACTTATAAAATAAAATAGATGAGTAAGATTATAGGAATAGATTTAGGAACAACAAACTCATGTGTTTCAGTAATGGAAGGTAATGAGCCTGTTGTGATACCCAATGCGGAAGGTAAGCGTACTACCCCTTCTGTTGTTGCGTTTGTGGAAGGTGGTGAGATTAAGGTAGGAGATCCTGCTAAAAGACAGGCAGTTACCAATCCGCATAATACCATATATTCTATCAAACGATTTATGGGAAATAAATTCTCAGAATGTCAGAAAGAAGTTGACAGAGTTCCTTATAAAGTAGTAAAAGGAGACAATAATACCCCTAGGGTTGATATTGATGGACGTTTGTACACTCCCCAGGAGATTTCGGCAATGATATTGCAAAAAATGAAAAAAACGGCTGAAGATTATTTAGGACAAACCGTTACTTCTGCTGTAATTACAGTTCCAGCTTATTTTAATGACGCACAAAGACAGGCGACAAAGGAAGCAGGAGAAATTGCAGGACTTAAAGTGGAACGTATTATTAATGAGCCTACTGCGGCTTCTCTGGCCTATGGTCTGGACAAGAAGCACAAGGATCAGAAAATTGTCGTATTCGATTTTGGTGGTGGTACCCATGACGTTTCTGTTTTGGAATTGGGAGATGGAGTTTTTGAAGTATTATCGACAGATGGGGACACACATTTAGGAGGTGATGATGTTGATCAAAAAATCATCGACTGGTTGGCAGATGAATTTAATACCGAAGAAGGCATAGATCTAAGAAAGGATCCTATGGCATTACAGAGATTAAGAGAGGCCGCGGAAAAAGCTAAAATTGAATTATCTACGTCTGCACAAACCGAAATTAACCTTCCATATGTAACTGCGACAGCTTCAGGACCTAAACACTTGGTAAAAACATTGACTCGTTCCAAATTTGAGCAATTAATCTCCGATTTGGTTAAGCGTACTATCAAACCTTGTGAAACTGCATTAAAAGCTGCCGGACTTTCCAAAAGTGATATTGATGAAATAATATTGGTAGGAGGGTCTACAAGGATTCCAGCAGTACAGGAAGCTGTGGAAAAATTCTTTGGCAAAAAACCGTCAAAAGGTGTTAACCCTGATGAAGTAGTGGCCGTAGGAGCTGCTATCCAGGGCGGTGTTCTTACAGGAGATGTAAAAGATGTACTGCTTTTGGATGTTACCCCTCTATCACTTGGTATTGAGACTATGGGAGGTGTGATGACTAAATTAATTGAAGCGAATACCACTATTCCAACAAAAAAATCACAGGTATTTTCAACTGCTGCGGATAATCAGCCATCAGTTGAAATTCATGTGCTGCAAGGGGAAAGACCGATGGCCGCTGATAATAAGACCATTGGCCGATTCCATCTGGATGGGATTCCACCTGCACAAAGAGGTGTACCACAAATTGAGGTAGCCTTTGATATAGATGCGAATGGTATAATAAAGGTGTCCGCAACTGACAAGGCCACCAATAAGACACAGGATATCAGAATTGAAGCTTCTTCCGGACTTACTGAGGAGGAAATTAAGAAAATGAAGGCCGAGGCAGAAGCCAATGCTGAATCTGATAAAAAGGCAAAAGAGACCGCAGACAAGATGAATGAAGCAGATAGCATGATCTTTCAGACCGAAAAACAATTAAAAGAGTTTGGAGATAAATTATCTGAAGACAAGAAAAAGCCTATTGAAGATGCTTTAGCGGAACTTAAAACAGCCTATGAAGGGAAAGATGTTGCCGTAATTACTTCTGCACTGGATAAAATAAATGAGGCCTGGAAGGTTGCATCTGAGGAGATGTATAAAGCACAGGCTGAAACACAGCAGCCAGGGGCGTCGCCAAATGGAGAAGATACTGCTTCTGAAGATGTAAAAGAAGGGGATAATGTTGAAGATGTGGATTTTGAAGAGGTAAAATAAAAGGTAAACATAAGATAGATTGAAGGGCGGTTATTCCGCCCTTTTTTATTTTCGGAACACTATTTGTTTTATTGTTGCATTATAAAGAAGTAATTTTGTTTCGATGCGAAAAAACTACACTGCATATATTTTTCAGTTAATATCGGTTTTAGGACTTTTCTTTTTGCCGTGGCTGACTTTTGGTCAGGAACCACAAATGTTTACACTAAAAGATTTTGACCTTAGGGGCGAAGTAAAGTCATGTCTGGTTAGTACAGACTATGGCAAAGAAGAGTTTGAATTTAACAGGGAAGGTTTTCTAACCAAAAATGTTACCCGTTACAATGAAACCGATTATGATATTACGTATTACCAATATTCCAATGGTCAGTTAAAGGAAAAGCGTGATGAAATTTATCGGGAGGGGCAATTTGATAAGCAAACCTCAATCGCCCATTTTTACGAAGTTGACACTACCCATAATAAAAAATTAACAGAAAAAATTATTTCCTATGCCGGTGTAGCACTTGACATCTATGAATATTATTACAATTCTGATGGAAATCTGACAAAAATTATCAGATCCAATAATCAGGGAATAGATGAGACCAGTATTGAATATAGTAATTATAAAGGCGAAACAACAGTTACATATCTTTTGAATGGTTTAATTCTAAAATCAATAAGAACTTCTTTTAAAAATAACAGTAAAGGCCTGAAGAGTAAAATTGTTCTCACCAAAGAATTTCTTGATGGGATGCCCAGCAAGGCGCAGGAACAAATTTATGATCCGGACAACAGGTTGACTTCTGTCAAGGAATTTAATTACGATAAATCTGAGAAATCATTTGTAGGCAGCAAAGATGTCAGCTATACATATGATGAAACTGGTATGCTGGTAAAAGAAGTGTCAAAGATTGACAAATCTACAAACGCTAAAGAATTTATTTACCAATTTGATGGGGAAAAGGAAGGTAATTGGGTTAAACAGATCATTACCCCAATGAACCTTTTCACCACGCGCAGTATTACTTACTTTCAGGATGAAATAATAAAAACTGAAGAGTAACAGTTTAGGCTAAAGTCTTTTCAATCAAATCCCATAAGTTGCCATAGAGATCTTCAAATACAGCAACAGTGCCATAAGTTTCTTCTCGGGGAGGCCGTACAAAATTAACTCCTGAAATGTTCATTTTATGATAATCCCTCCAAAAGTCATCCGTGTATAAGAACAGGAAAACGCGGCCGCCACTTTGATTCCCTACAGCAGCTAATTGCTTTGCTCCAGTGGCCCTGGCCAAAAGAAGCGAGCAGGAATTATCACTTTTGGGAGCTATAGTGACCCATCTTTTGTTGTCTTCCAGCTTAGTGTCTTCGGTTTTTAGAAATTGCAATTTATGAGTGTAAAATTCAATCGCCTCGTCATAATCCCTTACCAAAAGGCTAATTGTTGAAATATGCTGCTTCATGCTTTTATTTTATTCTCCGGGAGCAGAAATTGTTTCCATTCATTAACTAAAATTCCATAGCAGCAGGTATTCCTTTTATACCCATCTAATAAATACACATTTTTCCTGAGAATTCCTTCCAGCACTGCGCCAAGCTTTTCCACCGCTTTTCGGGATTGCAGGTTTCGCTCGTCAATTCTGAAGGTTACTTTTTCAAACCCCAGGGTATCAAAGGCATGGTTAAGCAATAGATGTTTCATTTCTGAATTGAGTCCGGTGCCCTGAAATTTTTTACCTATCCATGTAGAACCAATTTCCAAAACCTTGTTTGTATAATCTATATTCATGTATCTGGTACTTCCGGCAAAAGCCATGGCTTTTTTATCATAGATAATAAAGGGGATCGAACTTCTTTTTTCCTGTTGATCAAGTGCAATTTTAACATAATTTCTAAGTGCAACAGGAGATTCAATATCAGAAGGAGAATATTGAACAAGTTTATGCTCCTCAGCTACTGGCTGGAGGTTGGTATAGTTTTCAAGAGTCAGTGGTGAGAGCTTAACCCGTTCATTTTCCAGAATTACTGATTTCATTATTAATTCAAACTATTTATAAGTTCTTTTTTTACCACATGGCCTCCATCAAAAATAAGTTCTTTAGCCTTCCCTCTAAAAATAGTTAAGCTTTTTTTTCTCTCAATTGCTAGGCGCTCCTTTGTAATATATTCATCGTGATTACCAATAATCATAGTAACTTTAGTTGTGTTTCCAAAATGTTCAAAATCCTTTGCGTTGAGCTCATCTGGGATGCCGCCCGCATAGAGTACCAGATGCTGACATGGAATTTTACGAAGTGCCACCCATCTCGCAGCCATTGAAACCCCCTGTGAAAATCCAAAAATAAACAGCTTACAGGTGGAAGGGAAATTTTCTTCTTCCAATATAGCATCCAGATAGTTGAGGTTATTGTTAATTTCAATAGCAGTATTCTCTTTTGTTAACCAACTGGCACCTACGTGTTTATATTCGCTATTTAAATAATATCTGGAAGGTGCTTGTGGTGCAATTATGTAATTTTCTAAAGGATTTAATTCATCAAAATACTTAAGAAAATACTTGCTCAGATACCCTATCCCATGAAATACTATCCATACGTTTTTGGTTTCAGGCGTAAAGCTATTTAATGTTTCATAGCTGTTGGTGGTAGTATACCTAACCAATTTTTCTGAAGGTTTATGACTCATATTATTTGTATAGTTATTAGTTGAATTTGAATGCTTAATTTTACGCAAAATTAATTCTATGGACGAATACAAGGCCAAAATACTAAAGGTTTGCAATGATATCTGTAAAAATACTTTAATGGAAACTCTAGAAATTGAGTTTGTTGACGTAGGTGAAAATTACCTTGTAGCCAAAATGCCGGTGACTTCAAAAGTTCATCAACCAGATGGTTTACTGCATGGTGGAGCTACTGTTGCCTTGGCTGAAAGCGTTGGCAGTGCTGCTTCCTATGTATTTCTGGACGGTCAAAAATATTTTGTGCGAGGTATTGAAATATCGGCAAATCATGTAAAGAGTATAAGTGAAGGGGAGGTCTTCGCCAGGGCTACCATTATCCACAAAGGGAGGACAACACAATTATGGGATATCAGAATAACAGATATAGACGGCCGTCTCATAACCGTATGTAAGTTAACTACTATTGCCCTATCTAAAACCTAATATGTCTTCAACTCTGATTGGCGCAATTGAAACTCACTGGAAAAATGAATTGCCTGTGGTTGCCTATAGAAAACCCAAGTCAAATGATGTAATTTGCATTCTTCAAAATGATTCAGCGCTGCACCATGTTAAGGACTTTACCGAAACAGGATTTGTTTTTGCCCCTTTTGATAAGGAGGAACCTGCCGTACTAATTAGCCCGGACCAGGTCCTTTCAGAAGCATATAAAATTTGTGATTTAGAATTTGAAAACCCGAAATTACCATTGACCGGAGAAAAGGGAAGGGAATACCATGTTGAAATTGTCAACAAGGGGATAAAAGAAATAGAAAATAAAAAAATTAAAAAAGTAGTACTGTCGAGAAAAATTGTCGTGCCTGTTAATTGCTCCCCCATTCAAATATTTAATAAGGTTCTTATTTCTTATCCCAGCGCATTTTGTTATTTCTGGTACCACCCTAAAATAGGTTTATGGATAGGAGCAACCCCCGAGTTACTTATTCTAAAAGAAAATTCCAATTTGGTCACCATGTCTCTTGCAGGTACTAAAAAAAGCAAAACCGCAGATAAACCATTATGGGGAAGTAAAGAATTGGAAGAGCAGGATATGGTTACCAATCATATAGCCCAACAACTGCGGAGTTATATCCCTGATTTGACAATTGACAAAGTGAATTCTGTAAGGGCGGGTAATTTATGGCACCTAAAAACAAAAATTTCGGGAACGGTTGGCCAACTGGATTTAAGAAGTATAATTGATGTCTTGCATCCAACACCGGCTGTATGCGGACTTCCTGTGGTTGAAGCAAAGTCATTTATTAAGCGCTATGAAGATTATGACCGGGAATTTTATACGGGTTTTTTAGGCGAACTAAATATAGGTAAAGGAAAAACCTCACATCTGTTTGTTAACCTTAGGTGTATGCAGCTAAAAGAGGATTTGGCATGCCTATATGTCGGTGGTGGAATTACATCCGGTTCCAATGCAGAAGAGGAATGGATAGAAACTGTTCATAAAAGCGAAACAATGCTGAATATGATATTTAATTAAGTAAATTGATTGGATTTACGCATTGTTCCGTTGTATTTTTGTGATGCCTATGAAATATTCTAGTATTCCTTCGGCTCAATCCGTTGTTTTCCATTGTAAATCAAGGGGTATTAAGAACGTGGTGATCTCGCCAGGTTCAAGGAATGCCCCATTAATCATTGGTTTTACCGGCGATCCATATTTTAACTGCTACAGTATTGTAGATGAGCGAAGCGCAGCATTTTTTGCTTTGGGTATGGCACAACATTTACAAAAACCAGTACTGGCCGTTTGTACCTCCGGAAGTGCCCTTTTAAATTATTATCCCGCAGTGGCAGAGGCTTTTTACAGTGATATACCCCTGGTTGTCATTTCTGCAGACAGGCCCGCTTATAAAGTGGATATTGGGGATGGTCAGACCATTAGACAGGAATCTTTGTTTGAAAAGCATATTGGCTATACGGCTAACATGAAACAAGATATTACCCATGCCTATGCTACCTTAAAAAGCTATGGAAATGCTGTGTTTTCAGATAATTCCACACCAGAAAAATCACAGATTAAAATACAAAGTTATAATGATGCTGAGTTGAACAAAGCCCTGCGTTCTGCAATTATCAGCAACAGCCCCGTACATATTAACATACCTTTTGAGGAACCTTTATATGATACGTTGGAGAATTTGGAGCTGACACCACTTTGTACCCCTATAATTCAGGAGAATAGCATAGAGAATATTAATTGGGAAGAACTCTCACGGATATGGAATTCGTGTGAAAAGAAAATGCTTATTATCGGGGTGAACACACCAGGAAGAATTCATAAAGATTATTTGGATACTTTGGCGAATGATAATTCGGTAATTGTATTTACGGAGGTTACTTCAAATGCACATCATCCAAATTTCTTCCCAAGTATTGATAGTATAATAGCCCCAATTGAAAAAGCAGAGAAGGCGGAATTGCAATTTAGTGAATTACAACCGGAACTATTGGTTACACTTGGAGGCCTCATAGTTTCCAAAAAGATTAAAGCATTTCTCCGAAGATATAAACCTAAACATCACTGGCATATAAATAATAAAAAGGCCTTTGATACTTTTTTTAGTCTTACAAAGCACATTAAAACAGATGAGAATCGGTTCTTTGAAAACCTTTTTAAGGATACATCTGAAGTGCAGAGTAATTACTATCAGATATGGAATAAAGCTAAGCTAAAATATGTAAAAAGAAGAAAAGCTTATTTAAATGAAATTCCATTTACAGATTTTTTAGCTTTTCACATTATTTGTGCCGGAATCCCTGAAAACTATCAGTTACAACTAGCAAATAGTTCAACGGTAAGATACACCCAGTTATTTGATTTAGATCCTTCTCTTCAGGTATATTGCAATAGAGGAACAAGCGGAATTGACGGGAGTATTTCCACCGCAATTGGTTCTTCAATTTATTCTGTGAATCCAACCTTGCTGATAACAGGTGATCTGAGTTTTTTCTATGACAGTAACGGATTATGGAATTCATATAAGAGGAACGATTTAAGAATAATAGTTATCAACAATGGTGGTGGTGGGATTTTCAGAATCTTACCGGGGAAGGAAAACTCCAAGGATTTTGAGACTTACTTTGAGACTGTCCAGGATTTAGAGTTGAAAAATCTTTGCGCTTTATACAAAATAAAACACCGTGTAGCGATGGATTCAGTGACTCTAAAAGCTGCTTTGTCAGACTTTTATTTGCCGTCTGATTCCCCATTGCTTTTAGAGGTCAAAACCCCTCGATTAATGAACGATAAAATTTTGCTTGAATATTTTGATTTCATATCTTAGAAGATTATTAAACTTCATAAAGAATAGTAAAATTATGAGCAGTAAAAGGGACCATCTTATTGAGCAATATGCAGCTCATATTAAAGGTAAATTTGGAGAAAATCCGAATATGGATTTACTTACAAAAGTGGCCATTGGTCTTGGCCCTGCTATCTATAATTCCGATTCATCTAAAGTGTCCGGGACGGACCAAGCTGAACTTGAAACCGTAAAGAACAATTTTTTATTAAAAAAATTGGGTCTTTCAGATGGCCCTGAATTAATGGAAGGTATAAAAAGTGTTATTAGTACATATGGCACTTCTGAAAGAAATAAATATCGTGCAGTAGTCTATTATATGTTGGCGAAACACTTTAAAAAAGAGTCTGTTTATAATTAGAACATAATGAAAGCCGCTCTTCAAAAGAGCGGCTTTTTTGAACCTTGTGGTATAGAACAATTCATGATAGAATTAGGAAATTATAATACATTAAAAATTCTAAGAGAAACGGGAGTAGGATTATTTCTGGGGGACGATGACGTGGATGATTTATTGCTTCCTTCTAAATATGTTCCTGCCAGTTTTAAAATAGGGGATGACATTAATGTATTTTGTTACCTTGATCATGAAGAACGCCCTATTGCCACAACGCTACAACCACTCATTAAAAGGAATACGTTTGGATATCTTAGAGTTGCCGAGGTAAATGATTTTGGTGCTTTTATGGATTGGGGATTGGAAAAACATTTACTGGTTCCTTTTAGGGAACAGCAAACAAAGATGATTGCAGGTAATAGTTATGTGGTTTTTTGTTACCTCGATGAAAAGACATTCAGGTTAGTTGCTTCGTCCAGATTGAATAAATTTGTGAAGAGTGAAGATATATCACTAATCCCTAATGAAGAGGTAGATCTATTAGTAAGCAGGCAATCTGAATTAGGTTGGGATGTAATAATAAATAATTTGTACCAGGGGTTGGTCTTTGCAAATGAAGTCTTTCAGCCTGTTAAAGTTGGTGCAACACTGAAAGGTTACGTAAAGAAAATTCGTGAGGACAATAAGATCGATATTGTTTTAAAGCCCATCGGTTATTCGGCCCTGGAGCCGGCAGCCAAGCAGATTTTTGAGCAATTAGAATTAGCGGGCGGTTATATTTCCCTGCACGACAAATCTTCTCCGGAGGAAATACAGGAAATGTTCAGGATGAGCAAAAAAACCTTTAAAAAGGCCATTGGATCCCTTTACAGGGATAGAAAAATTGAAATAAAAAACGATGGCATCTATCGTGTTTAAAGCGCAATAAGTATCAAAAGTTTTAAACAATTACAAATTGGGTGTTTTATTGTTCCGGGAAAACATATATTTTTGCCGAAATAAACTTATTTATTTTGTTGATTATAAGCTTTTTACTTAATTTTAACCGTGGACCCCTAAATTGATAATAAAATGCCATTTATTGAAGAAAGCGATTTATTAGAATTGCATAAAGACATAGACAAAGCTCAGATTATAAATGAACGCTTATTAGATCAAATAAAGTTTAAGAATAAAGAATTAAAAAGGAGTAAGATCCAGAGAAATATCCTTGCCAGTGTAACTGCACTTTTTTTAATTGGGACACTTGCAATTACTTCATTTACTGCCGGACTTAGCAGGTCCAATACCTACGATAATCAAAATTTGTTAGTTTCTATAGACAGCCTGGACGCTGTTAAAACAAGAATAGATAATCTTCAGCAAAAGAATGACGAATTAAGTCTAGTAAAGGAATTCTATTTGGCTAAGAAGTTTTTAGAAAAAGAAAAAATATATTCTGTTCAGGTAAAATCCTTTGTGGATAATAATCTTACCCTGGCTTCAGAATCGCTTACCAATACAATGTTTGTAAAAACAAATCCTTTTTATTCATATTCCCTTGGAAATTTCGAAACATTGGAAGAAGCCAGATCTTTTAGGTATCAGTTGGTTAAAATGGGCTTTGAAGATGCATTTGTAGCTTCTTATCAGGATGGTAAACGAATAAAAATAGAAGATCCCTATTAGTGACCAAATTTAGAGCCTGGCTAAGTGCAGCCCGCTTAAGAACCCTTCCCTTATCTTTGTCGGGCATACTAGTTGGCACTGCTTTGGGCCATATTTACGGGTATCAGGATTCACTTATTTTCATACTTGCCTTGCTGACCACCGTAGGCTTCCAAATAACTTCAAATTTCGCGAATGATTATGGAGATGGTGTTAAGGGTACCGACAATGAGGATAGAATTGGACCTTTGCGTGCATATCAAAGTGGCCGGCTTTCCCATAGTGAGTTAAAATCAGGTATTCGTATATCTGTCTTTATTAATTTAATTTTGATCTTCCTGCTTTTGTACTTCGCTTTTCAGGGGGAGGAAAATTTAGTGTTAGTGGTAATTTTTGTTGTACTGGGAATAATCAGTATTTGGGCGGCCATTAAATATACAGTGGGCAGCAATGCTTATGGATATAAGGGATTTGGAGATATTTTCGTTTTCTCCTTTTTTGGATTGTTGAGTGTTCTGGGTTCTATGTTTTTGTATACGAAGTTTTTAACAGCAATGTCTATTCTTCCTGCTTTATCCATTGGGTTTCTTAGTACCGCGGTACTTAACTTAAATAACCTAAGAGATATTGAATCCGATAAAAAGGCTCAAAAGAATACTGTAATTGTTAAAATAGGCATTTCTAAAGGGAAGTTATATCATTATACTCTGATTGGTATGGGTTTCCTTAGTATGCTGATTTTTATCTGGAATCATTACTATTCATGGAAAAGTGGGATATGTCTGATCGCATTTATACCTCTTTTCGTTCATTTAAAATCAGTAAGTAAAATAGAAAACCTCCGGAATTTTGACCCTGAGTTAAAAAAAGTAGCACTTAGCACTTTTCTGTTGGGATTCTTGTTTT
>Ga0316195_10000105_pt1 | contig 26665 bp, 21 predicted proteins | sample Phised1_MG_FD_204937 | JGI IMG/M metagenome (GOLD analysis project Ga0316195, IMG submission 204937) | Coastal sediment microbial communities from Maine, United States - Phippsburg sediment 1 | ecosystem: Environmental > Aquatic > Marine > Coastal > Sediment | place: USA: Maine | collected...
TGCCATCGCATCGCAGTTCCGCGTCGAGCGCGAGAAGCGTGTGCTGGCCGAGGCGGAGTCGCTGCGCGCATCCAGCAAGCTCCAGTCCACCTACAGCGCCATCCCGATCGGCCTGTTCACCGCCGAGGAAGACGGGACACTGCTGCAGACCAACCCCGCCTTCAGGTCAATCGTCAGTCTCGACCGGCGCGACAGCCCTGCGTCGTCGTGGTCGGACATCTTTCCGAGCCATCACTGGAAGACGGTCCTCGAGGCCACGACGCGGGAGCCCGTGCAGGAGATCGAAGTCCACCGCACGACTGCGCACGGCGACGTGCGCTGGTACGTGGTTCACGCCACCCGATCCGGACGCGTCGTCGAGGGATCGCTGCAGGACGTCACCGAGCGCAAGACTGCGAGCGACCAGTTGCGCTTCCTGGCCGACCATGACCCGCTCACCGGCATCCTGAACCGGCGTGGCATCGAAGTCGCGTTCGGCAGGCTGCAGCGGCGCCGCGGTTCGGCCCGGCCGGCGGCGCTCGCCTACCTGGACCTCGACCGGTTCAAGCTGATCAACGACCTGTACGGACACCCGGCGGGCGACGAGGTCCTGCGCCAGCTGTGCGCCCGGGTGAAACTGCACCTCGCCGAGCCCGAGTCGTTCGCACGGGTCGGAGGGGACGAATTCGTCATCCTGTTCCACGATGCCCTCATCATCCGCGCCCGCGCGATCTGCTCCGCGCTGGTCCAGGCGATCGAGGAGTCGCCCTTCACGATCGGCGACAAGGCGTTCCAGGTGAAGGGGTCGATCGGCCTGATCGAGCTCGACCGCGAGATCTCCTTCCGCGATGCGGTGGCCACGGCGGATCGCGCCTGCAGGGAGGCGAAGGCCGGGCATCGCGGTCGCGTCGTGTCGTACGAGCGCGACACTCCGCTGTTCCGCGATCGCCTGGAGGAGCTGCGCCTGATCGAACGCATCGGACAGGGCCTCGACGACGACGGGCTGTTTCTCGAGATGCAGCCGATCATGTCGCTCGAGCGCCCGCTCGAGTCCCTCAACTTCGAAGTCCTGCTGCGGATGCGGGATCGCGACAACAACGTGATCCCGGCCGGCAAGATCATCAGCGCGGCGGAGAACAATGGCCGCATGGCGGTGATCGACCGCTGGGTGCTGGAGCGGACCCTCGAGTGGATCGACCAGCACATCGACCGCTTCACCGCGACCCACTTCATCTGCGTCAACCTGGGCGGCAGTTCGCTGAACGACGAGAGGTTCGTGGAGGACGCCTTCGCGATGCTCTCGTCGCACAAGAAGGCGGCCTCGCTGGTCTGCCTCGAGGTCACCGAGAGCGTGGCCCTGCACGACCTGCAGAACACGGGGCGCTTCATCGACCGCGCCAAGTCGCTGGGAGCGAAGATCGCGCTGGACGACTTCGGCGCCGGCTACTCATCCTTCAGCTACCTGCGCGACCTGCCGGCCGACGCGCTGAAGATCGATGGCGGCTTCGTCAAGGGCGTGAGCTCGCATCCGGCCAACGCGGCCATCCTGCAGGCAATCATCGAACTGACCCACAACCTCGGCATGAAGAGCATCGCCGAGTGGGTCGAGGACGTGGGGACGCTCGAACTGCTCGCGGAACTCGGCGCGGACTACGCGCAGGGATACGCCATCTCGCGGTCGCAACCTTCGGAAATCCTGCTCCGCGCCGGCTCGTCCGCGGACTTCGTCGAGGACGAGGCGACCCGGACCTTCATCCACGAGCGCAGGTCGCTGCGCAAGCCGCCTGCGGCGCTGCGCTTCCTGATGGGCGGTCGAGCGACCGCGCAGCGCCGGTGAGCGGGCGCGGGAGACGATCATGGGAACCGACCAGCTGATCGATGCGCTGAAGCGCATCCTCAGGAGCCGGCGTGTCACCTACGCCGATCTGGCGCGGCGCATCGGACTGTCGGAGGCCAGCGTCAAGCGGCTCTTCTCGCAGGGGACGTTCACGCTGTCCCGCCTGCAGCAGGTGCTGCAGGCGCTCGAGATGGACTTCTTCGAGCTGGCGAGGCTGGCACGCGGCGCTGGCGACGCGCCCCAGGAAATGACGGAAGCGCAGGAACACGCCCTGGCCTCGGAGCCGCACCTGATGGGCGTGTTCTACCTGCTGTTCAACGACTGGCAGCCGGCGCAGATCCTGGCGCGTTACGAGCTCGCACCGGTCGAGTTGACCCGGCTGCTGGCGAAGCTCGACCGGCTGCAGCTGATCGATCTGCTGCCCGGCGACCGGGTGAAGCTGCGCGTAAGCCGTCATCTGCGGCTGAAGCCGGGCGGAGCCATCCGGGCCAGGCACGGCCAGCGGGCGATGACCGAGTTCCTCGCGGTCGAATTCGACCGCCATGGCGGCCACTTCCTGTTCGAGTTTCGCGACATCTCGCCGGCCTCGCTGGCGGTCATGCAGCGCAAGATCGACCGGCTGGCGGCGGAATTCAACGAACTCGCGGAACTGGACAGCACGTTGCCGCCCGAGCAACGGCATTCGATCGGTCTGGCCCTGGGGATGCGGCCCTGGAGGATCGGCCAGGTGACCGGCCTGAAGGAGCGCCCGCGGCGGCGCTGAGGGACGGCACTACCGGGCGCTGTCGACCGTCGTCGTGGTGCCGACGCGGCGCACGAAATCCAGCACGGCGTCACGGTAGACAGGGCCGCCGGTGCGGCTCGAGCCGGAGTGCGTCCCGCCCTCGATCTTCACCAGCTTCTTCTCGCTGCTGCCGGCGGCCGCGTACAGTTCATCCGCCATCACGTGCGGCACCACGCCGTCCGCGGTGCCATGCAGCACCAGCAGGGGCACGCGGACCTGGGCGATCTTGGCCATCGAATCGAACGGCTGCGTCACCGCAAGCCCGATGCCCGGGACCCAGCCCCACTTCATGCCGCGGACCAGATCCGGGATCGAGGTGAACGTGGACTCGATGATCACCCCGGCGACCGCGCCCGGGTCATCGTTCAGTTCGCGCGCCGCCAGGTCGATCGCCAGCGCACCGCCGAGGCTGTGCCCATAGATGTAGCGCAGCGTCGGATCGGGCTGACGGCGCTTCAGTTCCTCGAACGCCACGCGCGCGTCCTCGCTTGCCGACTCCTCGGACGGAAGCAGTTCGGTGCTCTTGCCGAACCCGCGGTAGTCGACGGCGACGACATTGAAGCCGAGTTCGTGCCAGCGGGCGATCCGGAACACGCTGCCGTTCATGTTCCATCGGGCGCCATGCAGGTAGAGCACGGTCGGGGCCGTCGCCGCCGCGGCCGGTTGCTCGACGTACCACATGTGCACACGGTGGCCGTTGGACAACTCGACGTCGTATTCCACCGTGCCGGTGATCGGCTCCGAGAACCAGCGCGGGTTGTCGCGGGCCGGGTTGAATATGGCCTGGCGCTGCCATTCGTCGAGCGAAGTACAGCCGGCGAACGCACCGCCCAGCCCGAGCGCGATCGCGAGCAGAGCGAGAGGGCGGGTCAGCAGCCGGAGCATGCGCAGTCGGTCAGGGGCGAGCGGCCTCGCGACAGCCGTTGCGGATCACACCGGGCCGATGAAGTCGCGTTTCCCGAGTTCGACGCCGTTGTGCCGCAGGATGTCATAGGCCGTGGTGACGTGGAAGAAGAAGTTCGGCAGCACGATGTTCGCGAGGTAAGTCAGGCCGTCGAAGCTCTTGTCCTCGCCACGCATCTTGATCGTGACGGTGCGCGTCTCGGCTCCGCTGAACTGCTCCGGCGAGAAGCCCTCGACGTAAGCGATGGTCTTCGCGATCCTCGCCTTCAGGTCGTCCAGGGTGACCTCGTTGTCCTCGAACTTTGGAGGCTCGCCGCCGCTCAGCCGCGCCACTGCGCCCTTGGCAAAGTCACCGGCGATGCGCACCTGCGCGGACAGCGGAAACATGTCCGGAAAGAGACGGGCATTCACCAGCACCGCCGGATCGATCTTGCGCGCCGCAGCGTGCGCGGCGGCCTTGTCCAGCACGCCGGAGAGGTTGCCCAGCATGCGGACGAACACCGGCGCGGAAAGCGAATACATGAGATTTGTCATTTCTTCTCCTGGGGCTTGCGCTTCTTCTTCAGGTTGAGCATGGTGCCACGGCAGTTGGCCGCGCCGCACCGGCAGGCGTAGTTCCGCTTCAGCGTCGGCGTGATCCGCTCGTCGATGACCAGGCCGTAGTCGTAGTTCAGCTCCTCGCCGCGCCGGATGTCCCGCATCGCCTGGATGAACACCCGGCCGTCGTCGGTTTCCTCGGTCTCGCAGTTGGGGTCGCAGGAGTGATTGATCCAGCGCGCCGCATTGCCGCCGGACGCGGCGTCGATGACCGTCTTGCCGTCCGACAGGGAGAAGAAGAACGTGTGATGCGGATCATCCGGGTCGGAGGGCGGACGCCGGTCGGCCTCCTTCCACCCGATCCGCTCCCCACGGTATTCGATGATGCGCTCGCCGGCTTTCAGCTTGCGGGCCGCATAGACGCCGCGTCCGTGGACCTTCGAGTTTCTGACGATGATGCGCGTTGTGCGCGTGGCAGTCATTGTGGTGTTCGCAGTCTGGTCAAGGGAAAGGTAGCGCCTGGGGCGACGAGCCGGGCGGAACGAAGGCGCCAGCCATGCTCAGCTCATGCCGAACAGGCGGCGGAACTCGTCGATCGGCCGGGATTTCAGCACGTCGAGCAGGTTGTTGAACTGATCGGTCCACAGCGACAGCGCCGGGTTCGGTTCGATCGGCTCGGCGACCGCAAGCAGTTCATGGTCGAGCGACGCCGGCGTGCGCGCAATCAGCACCCACTCCGTGATCGAGGCCGAGCTGCTGGCGGGTGGATTGTCGCTGACGAGGCGCAGCGTCAGGCCGGAGACCTGGGCGATGTTGGCGAGCACGGGCTTGAGGTCCAGGAACCGGTTCGACACGTGCACTGCCAGGATGCCGTCGGAAGCGAGGTGCTGCATGTACAACTCGATCGCTTCCCGCGTGATCAGGTGCGCCGGGATCGAATCGCTCGAGAATGCGTCGATTGCGAGGACGTCGTAGCGCTGTGGCGCGCCGCGCGCCAGTTCCCGTTCCATCGAAAGGCGTGCATCGCCGATCACGAACTCGAGCTGGGATGGCGAAGAACCGAGGTACGAGAAGTACTCCTTCGCCAGGGCAAGCACGTCGGGATCGAGTTCATAGAAGCGCACCGAGTCGCCGGCCCGGCCGTACGCCGAGAGGGTCCCGACGCCGAGGCCGACGACGCCGAGCCGCACGGGGCCGGCGGCCTGCTTTGCCTCGATTGCGCGACCTGCGCCGGACGAGCGGGCGTAGTAGGTGCCCGGTTCGAGGCGGTCGGGCGCGATCGTCAGCTGCTCGCCGTGCAGGATCACGCCATGCAGCAGGCGCCGCACCTGCTGGTTGCCGGCACCCTGCTCGCGCACGCGCAGCGTCCCGTAGAAATTGCGGTGCATGTAGATGACGTCGTCGCGCAGGAACGTGAAGTACTCCGCGCCGTACCAGGCCGTCGCCAGGCTCGCGACGAGGGCCGGGCCGACCAGGAACCGGTTGTTCCACACCACGGCCAGCGCCAGCGCGGCGAGCGCCATCAGCGCGAGCGGCAGCTCGTACGTGGCCGGAAACAGGCGCGGCGCCACGAGCCCGACGAACAGGCCGCCGAGCGCGCCGCCGAACGAGATCGTCAGGTAGAAGTGCGTGAGGTACCGCGGGGCGGGCTTGCGCAGCGCGAGTTCGCCATTGCACACGAACACCGCGACGAACATGCCTGCCGTGTACAGCGGAACGGCCAGGCCGACGTCGAGCACGCCGCGCCCCGCCGACAGGCCGGCGGCCATGCCGACGACGAACAGCAGCGCGACGAACAGCATCCAGCGCTCGTACCAGCCACGCCCGCCGCGGCCCTCGAACGCCAGGACGAAGGTCAACAGGTAAAGCGAAAGCGGCAGCACCCACAGGAACGGCACCGACGCGATGTTCTGCGTGATGTGCCCGGTCGAGGCTAGCAGCAGCGCGGAACCCAGCGCCGAGAACGCGATCCACATCGCGTAGTCGCGCCGGCGCGGCGGGGCAGCGGTCGGAGCAGCCGGCTGCGGAGCGCCCGTATCGACGATGTTCGGAGCGCCCGCGCCGCGCGCGGCACGCCAGGCGGACAGCGCGCACGCCAATGCGAACAGGGCATACGCGCCGCTCCAGGCGAGAGACTGGGTGCGCGACGTCGCGAAGGGTTCGATGACGAAGGGGAATGCCAGCAGCCCGGCCAGCGAGCCGAAATTGGACAGCGCAAAGAGCCGGTAGACGGACTTCTCCGGAAAGCGCGGAGCGACCCATTTCTGCAGCAGGGGTCCCGTCGTCGACAGCAGGAAATACGGTAGCCCGATGGTGGCGGTGAGCAGCAGCAGGATGCGGAATGCGGCGTCGGTGTCGACGGCGGGCTTCAGCGCGACGCTGGGGATGATCGGCAGGAAGACCAGGCTCGCCAGCAGCAGGGCGATGTGCAGTCGCGCCTGCTGCCTCGGCGCGAGGCGGTTCGTGACCAGGTGGGAATAGGCGTAGCCCAGCAGCAGCAATACCTGGAAGAACACCAGGCAGGTTGTCCACACGGCGGAGGAGCCGCCGAACCACGGCAGGATCTGCTTGGCGATGATCGGCTGGACCAGGAAAAGCAGGAACGCCGAAAGCAGGATCGTCGAAGCAAAGAGAAGCATGAAGTGGCCGGCAGGACCGCGCGAAGCCGCGGATTGTCGCACGCAGGCGCGGTCGACCGGAGCCGCCGCAGCGCGTGGCGGGAGCGGCGCGGCGACTGCGCTACTTCCGGAGCAGCCAGACCAGCAGGCTGATCACGATCGATACGACGATCGACGTCGTGATCGGCAGGAAGACCGAGAAATTCTCGCGCTCGAAGCTGATGTCACCCGGCAGCCGTCCGAAGGGAAGCTTCGACAGCCAAGGCCAGGCCAGGCCCGTCACCAGGAGGACCAGGCCGACGACGATCAGGGCCCGCTGCATGCGCTCCGCGGATCACGCCGACGTCTTGGGGCTACCGGCGCGTGGACTTGCGAGCCGTGCCTGTGCCTTTCACGGCAGCCGACTTCGAGGCGCTCTTGCGGGCCCGCCCGGCCGCGGTCTTGGTTGCCTTGCCCTTGGCGGCGCGGGTCGTGACCGCCTTCGCCGGCGCCTTCGCGCTGGCGGCCGTGGCGACACCCGCTTTCTTCGCGGCTGCCTTCGATGCCGCCCTGGCCGGCGCAGCTTCGTCGGCCGCCGGCTCCTTCGCCACTGCGGACTTCCGTGCCGTCTTGGCCGCTGAAGCCGGGCGTGGCTCGAATTCGAAGCCGATGGTTCCGTCCGGCTTCCGGGACAGGAACGCGGAGAACTTGCGCCGTGTCCGGTTCGAAATGAAGCCGCGCAGCACGTCGGTGCGGCCCTCCGAGAGCAGCTTCTCCACCTGCGCCCGCTCGATCGGCTGCTGCAGGATCACCTTGCCCGACCGGAAGTCGCAGGTGCGGTCCGGTCCCACGCTCTTCTCGCACACGTACGACATCGGCTGCTCGAAGACGCGCGCGCCGCACTTCGGGCAGGCTCCCACCGGAGCCTGCCCGGAGAAGTCGACGGGTTCGTCGCTGCCGTCGGCGGCGTTCGACTGTCCGAAATCGAACTCGAGCTTGAACTCGGGCGTGATCTTCAGCACGGCCGCGAACGGCCGTCCCATCTTGCTGATGAATCCCTGCAGCGGTCCGATGGTGCGGTCGCGCAGCAGTTGTTCGACTTCCTCGACCTCGAGCGTGCGGCTGCCCGGATGCTTGCCGATCGAAAAGTCGCACGCGGGCGAGCTGCAGGCGAAACGACGGTAGTTTTCCGCGACCACGCCGCCGCACTTGGGGCAGGGCGTCTTCAGGGTCGCCGGATCCTCGATCGGCACCGTGTCGGACTGGTAGCTCTTGGCGCGCTCGACGATCTTGCTGGTCATGCTCGAGATCTCGCGCATGAAGAGGTCGCGCTTGAGCTTGCCGCGCTCCATCTGCGACAGCTTGTATTCCCACTCGCCGGTGAGCTCGGGCGCCGTCAGTTCCTGCACGTCGAGGCCCTTCAGCAGCGTCATCAGGTCGAAGGCCTTGCGCGTCGGCCGCAGGTCCTTGCCGTCGCGCACCATGTAGCGCTGGTCGAGCAGCCCCTCGATGATGGCCGAGCGCGTGGCAGGCGTGCCGAGGCCCTTGCCCGCCATCGCCAGCCGCAGGTCGTCGTCTTCGATCAGCTTGCCGGCGCCTTCCATCGCGGTCAGCAGCGTCGCCTCGGTGTAGCGCGCCGGCGCCCGGGTCGCGGCCCCCACGGCCTTGGCGTCAGCGGTCCTGACGCGCTCGCCCTGGTCGATCTTCGGCAGCGAACCCTGCTCCTCCATGGCCTCTCGACCGTAGATCGCGAGCCAGCCCGGCTCGACCAGCACCTTGCCCTCGGTCTTGAACGTGTGACGTTCGACGCTCGTCAGGCGCGTGGTCACCAGGTACTCGGCGGCGGGGAAGAACACGGCGAGGAAGCGCTTGACGACCAGGTCGTACAGCTTCGCTTCGGCCTCGGAAAGGTGGTTCGGCGTCTGCAGGGTCGGGATGATGGCGAAGTGGTCCGACACCTTGCTGTTGTCGAACACCCGCTTGTTCGGCTTCACCCAGCCCGACTTCGTGATCTTCTTCGCGAACTCGCGGTACGGCGTCGCGGTCGCCAGCACGTCCATCGTCTTCTTCGCGACGGCCACGTAATCCTCCGGCAGCGCACGCGCGTCGGTTCGCGGATAGGTCAGCACCTTGTGGCGCTCGTACAGCGCCTGTGCCAGCGACAGCGTCGACTTGGCGGAGAAGCCGAACTTCGAATTGGCCTCACGCTGCAACGAGGTCAGGTCGAACAGCAGCGGCGACATCTGCGTGCTCGGTTTTGCTTCCTCTGTCGCGGTGCCGGTCTTGCCCAGGCAGGCCGCGGCGATCGCTTCGGCGCGCGCCTCGTCCCACAGGCGCTCGGCACGCGCGTCCGGATCGTCTCCCTTCTTGAAGTCCGGATCGATCCAGCGGCCCTCGTAGGCGCCGGCCTTGCCCTCGAAGGTGGCGCGCACTTCCCAGTAGTCGCGCGATACGAACTTGCGGATCTTGTCCTCGCGCTCGGTGACGATCGCGAGCGTCGGCGTCTGCACCCGGCCGACGGTCGTCAGGTAGAAGCCGCCTTCCTTGCTGTTGAAGGCCGTCATCGCCCGGGTGCCGTTGATGCCGACGAGCCAGTCCGCCTCGGAGCGGCTGCGCGCGGCGTCGGCAAGCGGCAGCATGTCCTCGTCCGGTCGCAGTTGCTCGAACGCCTCGCGGATCGAGGCCGGAGTCATCGACTGCAGCCAGAGCCTGCGCACCGGTTGCTTGGCCTTGGCGGCCTGGACGATGTAGCGGAAGATCAGTTCGCCCTCGCGCCCGGCGTCGCACGCGTTGATGAGTTGCACCACATCCTTGCGCTTGAGCAGCTTCAGGAGCGTTTTCAGCCTTGCTTCGCTGCGCGCGATCGGAGCGAGGTCGAAGTGCGGCGGGATCACGGGCAGGTGGGTAAAGGTCCACTTGCCGCGCTTGACGTCATACTGCTCGGGCGCCCGCAGTTCCAGCAGATGGCCCACCGCGGACGACAGCACGTATTCGTCGCTCTCGTAGTGGTCCTGGTGCTTCGTGAAGCCGCCCAGCGCCCGCGCGATGTCCGCGGCCACGGAGGGTTTCTCGGCGATGATCAGTGCTTTTGACATTGGATCCGTGCAGAAAAAGAAACCGCCGGATCACGGCGGCTCCTCGTTATCTCTTTTTTCAGAATAACAGCCTTCGTTCCTTGTGTACGCGACCCCCTCCGGGGGCCGCGCCCGCACTCGGACCGCGGCGCGCGGCGCGCGCCTGGGCTGGCGGGGGAGGTCGGGGCACCGGCCGGCCCGGAATCAGCCTGGCCGACTCGAGCCGGAGCGAGCGCCGGTACGACCGCGCAAGGGCCGCGCGCGCACCGCCTAATGTATTGAGTGTTCCCCGCCGTCGTCGAGCAGTTCCTCGAGCAGCAGCACGTCGATGTCGGCCTGCTGGCTCCACAGCACCATCAGCACGATCACCTTCAGCATCTCAAGGTCGACCGGCACAGCGGTCGTCGCGAGCGCGCGCTCGATGACGATCTCGCGCTGCGTTGGGGTCAGCTGGCCGGCATGCTCGAGGAAGCTCAGGAAGCCGATGGCCGCGCTGCCGAGCCGGTCCACCTCGACCGCAGCGTAGATGCGGAAGGCAAGGTCGCTCTCGGGGCCGACGGCGATCGATTCCTGCGTGATCTGCTCGAGCCCGGACAGCCAGGCGAGCGCCTCGGAGATTTCCTCGTCGTCGAATCCGGCGGCGGTGAGGCGTTTCGTGAGGGAGTCGGCGTCCGGGCACGCGTGGAGCGCGCCGTAGTTTTCGTAGAGATAGACGAGGACGTCGAACACGTTCCGCGGACTGTATGCGACGTCCCAGTGGCTGTAAAGCCCCGTTGTCGGGCTACCGCAACCTCTGGTATCTGTTACCCGGGAGTCGCTCAATATGTTGGGCCAGTTCAAGTTCGAGCAGGGCTGCCGCGAGGTCGCTCGCGGAGCGCCCGCTGCGCTGCACGAGCGTGTCGAGGTCGACCGGATCGTGGCCGACCAGCGCGAGCAGCCGGCCGTCGACCGATTCTTCCGTCGGCGTTGCAGCGGGTCCTGGCAGTGCCGTCGCGCCCCGCACGCCGAGCTCTTCGAGCACGTCCTGGGCCGACTCGACCAGCTTCGCTCCTTCGCGTATGAGCTGGTGGCAGCCCTTCGCGACCGGCGAGTGGATCGACCCCGGGATCGCGAAGACCTCGCGTCCGGCCTCCGCGGCGAGCCGCGCCGTGATCAGGGAACCGGAGCGCAGCGCCGCCTCCACCACGAGGACTCCACGCGCGAGACCGGCGATGAGCCGGTTGCGGCGCGGGAAGTTGTGGGCGATGGCGGGCGTGCGCAGCGGGAACTCGGAGACGACGACGCCGTGGGTTCGGATCTCCATCGTCAGCGCTCGGTGACTCGAGGGATAGATCACGTCCACGCCCGTGCCGACCACCGCGATCGTCGAGGCATCTCCTTCGGCCGCAAGTGCGCCGCGGTGGGCCGCCGCATCGATCCCCAGCGCCAGGCCGCTGACGACCGTGATTCCGGAACGCGCGAGCGCCGACGCGAAGCCCTCGGCGTTCGCGGCGCCCTGCTGGGTGGCATTGCGGCTGCCGACGATCGCCAGCGCAGGGCGGTTGAGAAGTTCGAGCCGGCCGGTCGCGAACAGGACCGGCGGCGGATCGGCCGTCGTCAGCAGCGCCTGCGGATACTCGGCGTCGGCCAGGGTGAGGAGCGCGTTACCGTCCGACGCGGCGAGCCAGTGCTCGGTGGCGTCCGCCGCCGACTGCGCCTCGGAATCCGCCGGCTGGGCGAGCGCACGGGCGAGCGGTTCGGGTACGACCCGCAACAAAGCGGGCAGCCCGGCCGCGAAGATCGCGTCGGGCAGGCCGAATATGGAGAGAAGCTTGCGGGCGGTGCGCGGGCCGAGCCCGGGTGTCAGGATGAGACGCAGCCATGCGGCGCGCTCGGGCGCCCGCATCGGCCGCCCGTCCTACTTCACGTTCAACGGTCGCAGCGGCTGCCGCAGCACCCGGTCTTCCTCCGTCTCCTGCGGAACGTTCACGCTGACGCTGAGGTTGTCGCCGGGATTGGCCGCGCGGTCGCCGACCTCGACCGGCGTCGTTCCGCGCTGGATCAGCGCATACGAAATCGTCGGGAAGACGCGGAACACGAACGCCAGGCCCATCTGTTCGTCGGGCAGCTTGACGTATTCGCGCCGCGGCGCGGTGCGGTCCAGGACCGTTGCGCCCATGCGCCAGAGTTGCAGCACGTCGCCGATGACCAGCGCGTCGTTGGTGCCGCGGTTGATCGTGATGATCTGGCCGCCGCCGCCGTACCGGACGCCGTCGTAGATCGAGATCACGCGCGCCTCGATCTGGCCGGACGGACGCTTCGGCACGTAGCTTTCGAGTTTCTGGCGATCGATCGGAAGCAGCCGATCGCCGATGCCGATCTCCTGCTTGCTGGTATCGATCCTCACCTTGGCGACCTCACCGGGGCGAACCATGTTCGCCGTGCCGAGATAGAAGGCCTCGTAGGCGATCGGCTTCTTGCGGATCTTGTCGTCCGGGTCGTAGAGCGGCTTCAGCGGGCGGAACACGTTGAAATTCAGGGCGCTGCCGGCGGCAACGCCGCGGGCGTAGGCTTCGTCGCCCCGTCCGACGTACACGCGGCCTTCCTGCGTCGCCATGATGCGTGGCGCCGAGTCGAGCGCGCCGGGCTCGAGTACGAGCGGCTGCGAAAGGAAGGGCTCGATCAGCCGGTTCGGGATGCTCGGGATGGCCAGCCGCTGCGCCTCCTGGTCGCGGATGCGCGGCTCCAGCTTCTCGGTGGTCGGGTCGCCGTCGGGTGCGCCGGTCCCGGCAACCTGCAAGCGGGCGTGGCTGCCGTCCTTGATGAGAAGAAGTTCCTGGCCGGGGTAGATCAGGTGAGGATTCTTGACCTGGTCCTTGTTCATGCCCCACAGCTCGGGCCAGCGCCACGGGCTCGTGAGGTACATGTTCGAAAGGTCCCACAGCGTGTCGCCGCGTTTGACCGTGTAGCGGTCCGGGGCGTTGGGCGCCAGAGCAGCCAGCGGCACGCCGGCCTGGGCAACCTGCTCGGCGGTGCTTTGCTGCTGCGGCGTGATCGGGTAGCGGCTGGTGGCCGACTGCGCAAGAGCGGAACCCGCGCCGACCGCGAAGCCCAGCGCGGTGATGGCCAAAATGCCCGTCTTAGTCTTGTTCATCCAAGCTCCGTTCAAATCGGCTCCCACCGGGCCGCCCGGCTGACTCAATGGCAACGGGGCGCTCCGCCGGACCCACGTGCTGCCGCCCGCGTACTTGAAGTTTTCTGGCGGCGCTGATATCTAACACAGGGCATCAGATTCTGACCCTATCGTCTTGATATAGCAACGGATACATCCCGACAAAGGGTGATGCCAAATGGCTGTGAGCGGGCCCCAGGGACCGCCTGATCAGGGTGCAGTGTGGGCCTAAACGGGACCGGCACGGCGGTCAAAAAGCACCGTGAGTCCGGGGGATTAAAGCGATTTGCTGCGCCGCGCGGCATCATGTCGACTCAGGAGACCTTGAAGTGGCCTTGCTTCCGATTCTCGAGTACCCCGATCCGCGACTGAAGACCGTCGCCAGGCCGGTCACCCGGTTCGACGACCGGTTGCGGGCACTCGTGGCGGACATGGCAGAGACGATGTACGAAGCCCCCGGCGTCGGCCTGGCGGCGACCCAGGTGGATTTCCATGAGCGGCTGCTGGTCATCGACGTGTCCGAGTCCAAGGACCAGCTGAAGGTGTTCATCAACCCGGAAATCCTCTGGTCCTCCGAGGAGCGGGTCGAATGCGAGGAAGGCTGCCTGAGCGTGCCCGGCGTGTACGACGCGGTCACGCGGCCGGCGCGGGTGCGCGTGCGGGCACAGGATGAACACGGCGCCACGTTCGAGCTGGACTGCGAAGGATTGCTGGCCGTGTGCGTCCAGCACGAAATGGATCACCTTCTCGGCAAGGTCTTCGTCGAGTACCTGTCGCCGCTGAAGCAGGACCGCATCCGGACCAAGATGCGCAAGCGCAAGGTCAAGGCGGCCTGAGCGGTCGGCGCCGAGGCCTGTCCCCAAGGCGGAGGGCCGCGCTTGCGGGAAGCCGCCTGCGGTGCCGCGGCCGCGATCCACGCCGGTCGCGCGCGAGTAGGTCCACCTCTTCAGGCAAGTGCAGCGTTCGGCGCGCCCGGTGCGGCGTCCGTCTCGCGCGCGATCGACGCGCGCCGGACATGGGCGGCGATCGAATCGGCGAGCATGGGTTGCAGCGACGGCGCGAAATCATGGCCCATGCCGGGGATGATCATCAGTTGCGCTCCGCGGATGTGACGCGCGGTGTCGATGCCTGCCGCCACCGGAACCAGCGGGTCATTGGCGCCGTGGATGACGAGCGTTGGCGCCTTGATGTGCGCAAGCAACTCGCGCCGGTCCCCGGAGGCCAGGATGGCAAGCAGTTGCCGCTCGGCGCCGGCCGGATCGAAGCCGCGGCGCGCCACCCTGCGCATGTGTTCGCGCAGCGCCTGCGGCTCCGCGCGGAAGCCTGGGCTGCCGATCACGCCGAACACGTGCATCAGGCGCTCGGTCGCAGCCTCGATGTCCCCGATCCTGCCGGGCCTCTGCAGCAGAACCCTCAGTGCGCGGGGACGGCCGAGCGCGACCCGCGGGCTTGGGTTGCCGGACGACGACATGATCGACGTGAGCGACGCGACCCGCTGCGGCATGCGTGCCGCCAGGACCTGGGCGATCATGCCGCCCATCGACGCGCCCACGATGTGGGCGCGCGCGATGGCGAGCGCATCGAGGACGCCGGCTGCATCGCGCGCCATGTCTTCCAGCGCGTATGGAGCGTGCACCGGCAGCCGGAACAGCGCTCGGGTCAGCGCGAGCTGCAGGTTCTGGCGACGCACGGACCGTACCCGGCTGGAGCCGCCGCAGTCACGGTTGTCGAAGCGGATCACCCGCAGGCCGTGGCCGAGCAGGCGGTCGATGAACTCGTCGGGCCATGCGGCCGCGGGCATCGCGAGCCCCATGATCAGCAGCACCGCAGGGGCCGTTCGCTCGCCGCGCTGTTCGACGTCGAACGTCAGGCCGTTGGCTGCGACTTGCATCTCAGGCCCAGCCCTCGCGCTTCGGGTCGCGAAGGAACCGTTCGCGCGCGATGCGCGGCAGGCCGGGAGCACGCATGTCGGGGCCGGACTCATGCCGGTGACAGGGGTTGTGCATCGTCGGAAAGTCGAACGCCGAAGGAACCGCAGTGACGGACACGGCGTGTCCGCAATCTAGTCCGCGGGCCGGCGCGCCGCTTCGAGCTCGGAGAATGCGGCGAGCAAGCCGCGCGCCAGCCGGGGCAGGTCGGGCACCGCCGAGCGGGCGGCGAGCAGCCCGAAGTCGAGCGAGCCCGCGTAACTCTGCAGCGTGATGTTGAGTCCGACGCCGTGTTCGACGATCGAGACCGGCCAGTAGGTCTTCAGGCGCGCACCTGCAAGGTAGAGCGGGACCGCGGGCCCTGGTACGTTGGAAACGACCAGGTTGGCGATCGGCGGTATGCGGTTGGCCACGCCCAGCCGGCCGTACAGCGTGGCGGCGGCCGATAGCAGCCACGGTAGCCCGAGTGAAGGAAAGTCCGTCGGCATGACGCCCTTCAATCGCTGCATCACCGCCTTGGCGGCGGCCGACGCCTTGCGGACTTCAGCCAGGCGCTCGGCCGGATCCGCGATATCGGTCGCCAGTGACGCCAGCGTCATCGTCGCGAGTGTCGTCGCCTCGGTGTTGCCCGCCTCCCGCAGCGATACCGGCACGGCCGCGATCAGGGATTTCTTCGGCACGCCTCCGTGCCCGGCAAGGTAGCCGCGCAGCGCGCCGCCGATCACGGCAAGCACCACTTCGTTCAGCGTTGCCCCATGGACTGCGGCGACGTGCTTCACACGGTCAAGCGGCAGGGAGGCCGTGGCGAAGCCGCGCGCTGCCTCGATCTGGCGGTTGAACGCAGTGCGGGGACCGAAGGCGAGATTGCGTCCGAACCCCGCGCCCCCGCCGGCGGCGAGCTTGGCGACGGCGGCCGCAAGTCGTGGCAGCTGCTTGACGATCTGCAACCCCTGGGTGCCGCTAGCGCGCACCGCGGCGCCAACCAGGTCGGCGAGGCTCGGGTGCTCTCCCTTGCGCGCCGGCATGGGCTCGACGCGCCGCGGGCGGGGGGACACGTCGAGCAGCGCATGCGCGAGCGCAACGCCGGAGGCGCCGTCGAGGGTGGCGTGGTGGATCTTCGTGTAGAAGCCGATGTCGCCCGACTGCAGGCCCTCGATCACGTGAAAGGCCCACAGCGGTCGGTCGCGCGGCATGCACTTCGCGTGCAGGCGCGCGACCGCGGCCTCCAGCTGCCGCTGCGTTCCGGGGCGCGGCAGGCGGATGCGGAAGATGTGCCGGTCGAGATCGACGCTGTCGGCCCGGACCCAGACCGGGTTCGCGAAATTGAGCGGCATCGGCGCTAGCTGGCGCGTAAACACCGACGACAGCGGCAGGCGCTTCTTGACGTGGCGCCTGACGCTGGCCACGAAATCGCCGCGAAAGCCCTTCGGCAACTGCAGCAGGTGCACCGCGCCCACGTGCATCGGCGTAGCGGGCGTTTCCAGGTGCAGGAACAAAGCGTCCAGCCCGGACAGCGGCTTCAAGCGGCGTCTCCCAATTCGATCTGCCTCCACTGCATGGTAACCGTGAGCTGCCGCATTGAGTGCGCGGTGGCAAGGCGCAGGGCCGCCCCGTCCCTAGAATGACGGCATGCGCATCGCTTTTGCCGGCACGCCGCCGTTCGCCGCCGCGGCCCTGGCCGCCCTCCTGCAGGCCTCGCCGGCGCGCGGCTGGACCGTGCCTCTGGTGTTGTCGCAACCCGATCGACCTTCCGGGCGCGGCATGAAGCTAACCGCGAGCGCCGTGAAGCAGCTCGCGCTGGACCGCGGGATCGCGGTTGCCACGCCGGGGTCGCTGCGCCGGGGTGAGGAGGCGGTCGAGGCCAGGCAGCGCCTGCGGGACGCGGCGCCGGATGTGCTGGTGGTCGCGGCGTATGGCCTGATCCTTCCGCCCGACGTGCTCGACATCCCGGCCGGCTTGCGGCCGGGATGGAAACCCGCCCTCACGGCCATCAATATTCACGCGTCGCTGCTGCCGCGCTGGCGCGGCGCGGCTCCGATCGCGCGCGCGATCGAGGCCGGCGATGCGACCACAGGCATCACGATCATGCAGATGGACGCCGGGCTCGACACCGGCCCCATGCTGCTCAGCGAGCCCGTGCCGATCGGCCCGGAAACCACCACCGCAGAGCTGACCGCCGTGCTGGGCGCCCTTGGCGCCCGCCTCATCGTGCAGGCGCTCGCGGGTGTCGAAGGGCTGGTCGCGACGCCGCAGCCCGATGGCGCAACCTACGCGTCCAAGATCGACAAGGCCGAGGCATGGCTCGACTGGTCGCAGCCGAGCGTTGTGCTGGCCCGCAAGATCCGCGCCTTCGATCCGTTCCCGGTGGCTTCGACCGTGCTGCGTGGAGCGCACGTCAAGCTTTGGCGGGCGGTGCCCGTGGAGGAAGCGAGCGCGATCGGCGCGGGCACCGTGATGGCGGCGGATGCGAACGGGGTTCTGATTGCGTGCGGCCACGGCGTGCTGCGAGTCACCGAACTGCAGCGCGCGGGTGGCAGGCGGCTGTCCGCGCGCGAGTTTCTCGCGGGCTTTCCCGTGCAGGCCGGAGAACGCTGCACCGCGCCGCCGACGGCATGATCATGGAATCCGCTGCGTCTCTTGCGGAAGTCTTCGGACTGGCGGCCGACGCGTGGCAGCGCTTCCGCGAAGGCCAGTCACTCGACCGCGCGCTGGCCGGCGCGGTCGGGCAGCGCGCCACGCTGCGGCCGGCCGTGCTGGATGTCACCTACACCGCCGTCCGCCATCTGGCGTTTTCCGAGCATGTGATCCGCACGCTGGCCAGCCGCCCGCCATCGCCGCCGCTCGCGGCGTTGCTCGCGGTCGCGCTTGGCCAGTTGATGCGTGAGCGGCACGCCGACTACACGATCGTCGACCAGGCGGTCAGCGCGGCACGCCGCCTGCCGGCGATCGCATCCGCGGCAGGTTTCGTGAACGCCTTGCTGCGCAACTTCATTCGACGGCGGGATGAGTTGCTGAACGTGCGACAGAGCGAGCGCACGCTGCGGTTCAATGTTCCGGACTGGTGGGCAGACCGGGTATGCGCGGCCTATCCGGAGCAGTGGGATTCGATCCTCGGTGCGCAGACCGAGCTTCCGCCGCTGGTGCTGCGCGTCAGCGGGGAGTCTCCGGTGGAACGGTATGTGGAGCGCTGCGCACGGGACGGCATCGCGGCAACACGCGTGGGCGGACGTGCAGTCTGGATTCACGCGCCGCGCCCCGTCGCTGTGCTGCCGGGCTTCGTGGAAGGCGAGGTCTCGGTGCAGGACGCGGGAGCGCAGCTCGCTGCGCCCTGGCTTGGCTGCGAAGCGGGACAGCGCGTGCTTGACGCGTGCGCAGCGCCGGGGGGAAAGACCGCCCATCTCGCCGAAGTGCCGGGGATCGACCTCACTGCGCTCGACATCGACGGTGCGCGCGCCGAGCGCATCCGCGAAAACCTCGTTCGGACGCGCTCCGCGGCGCGGATCGTGGTCGGCGATGCGGCCGACCCTGCAGCCTGGTGGGAGGGCAAACCCTACGACCGGATCCTGCTCGATGCGCCCTGCACCGCCTCCGGGATCGTCCGGCGCCATCCGGACATCCCGTGGCTACGCCGAACCGCCGATGTTGCGCAATTGACAACGGTGCAGGCCCGTTTGCTGGCCGCTTTATGGCCGCTGCTGGGGGTGGGTGGTAGATTGCTTTACGTCGTCTGCTCGCTGTTCCCGGAGGAGGGGCCGGAGCAGATCGCGCGCTTCACGGCACAGTGTCCCGGCGCGCGTGAGGTGCCCCTGCCGGCCGGCTCTCCCCATGTGCAGTTGGTGCCGACCCCGGCGATGGCACCGGCGTGGGACGGCACCTCTTCGCTTCCGACTTTGCACGACGGCTTCTTCTTCGCCCTGCTCGAAAAGACCCGATGACCGCAAACCTGGCGCTCCGAGCTGTTCTGCCCTGGCTGGCGGTGCTGGCGTTCCTGTTCTTGCCGCTGCGTGCCGGGGCCGACGAGCGCATCGGCGTGATGGCGGCAGAGCTGGAATCCCTGAAGGAGAGCGGCGACGGTTCGATCGTGCTGAATGCCACCTTCGAGTTCGAGCTGCCGCAGGCCCTCGAGGACGCGGTGCAGAAGGGCATCGCGCTGTACTTCAACATCGAGTTCGAACTGTTCCGCAAGCGCTGGTACTGGTTTGACCGCCGCATCGCCTCGCATTCGCTGGTGTACCGGTTGTCGTACAGCCCCCTGACCCGGCAGTACCGGCTCGCTCGCGGCGGCCTGTCGCAGCCTTTCGAGTCCCTCGACGAGGCGCTTGCGCTGGTCAAGAGCGTGCGCAACTGGAAGGTGGCCGACAAGGGCCTGCTGACGCCGCGCGAGGACTACGATGCGCAGGTGCGGATGAGGCTCGACGTCTCCCAGTTGCCGAAGCCGTTCCAGGTCAATGCGATCACCAGCCGCGAGTGGAGCCTGGCCTCCGACTGGCGCGCGGTCCAGGTGCCGCCGGACCTGCAGCGCTGAGCGCCGGTTCGCCATGTCGCCGAGTCGCAGTCTGATCCACCGCGTGTCCGTCGCGGGCGTGGGGACGTTGGCCGATGCCTAGAGCGCTGCGCTACGGATTGCTGTTCGCGGTATCGCTGTCGGGCGTGCTGCTGTTCCTGCTCGCGTCGGCCAGCGGCAACACCGCGTTCTTCGAGCGCAACTACCCGGTCCTGCTCGCCGTCAACGGCGTGATCGCGGGCCTGCTGTTCATCCTGGTGCTGCTGCTGGTGCGGCGCCTTGTCAAGCGGCTGCGGGCCCGCCGCTTCGGGGCGCGCATGATGATGCGCTTCTCGATCGCCTTCGCCTTGATGGGAGTGCTGCCGGGTGCGCTGATCTACGTTGTCTCCACGCAGTTCCTCGCGCGCTCGATCGAGTCCTGGTTCGACGTGCGCGTCGACCGCGCGCTGGACTCCGGCCTGACGCTCGGACGCGCCGTGCTCGACAACATCAAGGACGACGTCACGCGCAAGGCGCGCTCATGGGCGCTCGAGCTGTCGGATGTGCCGGAGGCGGCGCAGGTTTCCGAGCTCAACCGGTTGCGCGAACAGGGCGGCATCCAGGAGGCGCTGCTGTTGACCGGCAGCGGCCAGCTCATCGGGGCCAGCGGAGGCAACGTTTCCCAGCTCGTGCCCGAATTGCCGACCATCGCCCAGTTGCGCCAGGCGCGCGCTCAGCGCGTCTTCGCCACGATCGAGGGAGAAGCGGGCCTCAGCGACTTCAGGCAGGGTTTGCGCGCCCGCGTGATCGTGCCAGTACCGTTGTCGGCGCCCGCGGTGGCGCGCGGCGGCCTGCGAAGCTTCGAGCCGGCCAGCGGCGGCGGCCTGGGCGAGCTGCGCGACCTCAGCACGCCGCGCGTCGGCGGCCTCGGAGCACGTCCGCCGAACGAGGCGCGGTACCTGCAGCTCGTGCAGGTGGTGCCCGCGTCGATTGCGGCCAACGCCGAGGCATTGCAGAACGGCTACCGGGAGTACCAGGAGCTGTCGCTGGCGCGCAGCGGCCTGCGGACGATCTACGGGCTGACGCTCACGCTGACCCTGCTGCTGGCGGTGTTCGCCGCCATCGCATCGAGCGTGCTGCTGGCGAGCTCGATGACCGCGCCTTTGCTGCAGCTGGCGGAAGGCACGAAGGCCGTGGCAGAGGGCAACTTCCGGCCGGTGCGCGAGTTCCCGGGCAGCGACGAGCTGAACCTCCTTACCCAGTCGTTCAACGCGATGACGCGGCAACTGACGGAGGCGCGCGACCAGGTCGAGCACAAGCAGCGCGAAGTCGAGAATGCCAAGGCCTACCTCGAGCGGGTCCTGGCCAATCTGTCGGCCGGGGTCATGGTGCTGAACCGCGAATTCCGGCTCGTCACGGCCAATCACGGTGCCTCGCGCATCCTCGGTCACACGCTGTTGCTGCGGATCGGCCAACCGCTGGCCGACGTGGACGCCGCGCTCGCGCTGGCGTTCGAGGCCGCGTTCGCCGACCATGCGTTGTCGGCGTCGCCCAAGGACTCATGGCAGCAGCAGGTCGAGGTGAGGCGTCCCCTGGCTGCGACGGGCGGCGGCGAGTCGCTGATGCTGCTGGCGCGCGGGTCGCGCTTGCCCCTCGACGACGGGCTCGGCTATGTGGTGGTGTTCGACGACGTCACGCAGGTGATCTCGGCGCAGCGCGCGGTGGCCTGGGGCGAAGTGGCGCGTCGCCTGGCGCACGAGATCAAGAACCCCCTTACGCCGATCCAGCTTGCCGCGGAGCGGTTGCAGATGAAGCTCGTCGACAAGCTCCCGGCTGCGGATTCCGAGGTTCTGAGACGGGGGGCTTCGACCATCGTCAACCAGGTCGCGGCGATGAAGCGCATGGTCGACGACTTCCGCGACTACGCCCGGGTGCCGCCGGCGCGGCTTTCGCCGCTCGACCTGAATGCGCTGATTGCCGAGGTCGGGACGCTGTACGGGGCCGAAGGCGCTGGCGGCCCGGTGCGCCTGCAACTGGCGGTCGAACTGCCGGCCATCGAAGGAGATGCCACGCAGCTGCGCCAGGTGATCCACAACCTGATCGCCAATTCGCAGGACGCGTTGAGCGGCCGCAGCGACGGGCACATCGTCGTTCGCACCGAACTGGTCGAGATCGACGAGGGAAGCACGCGGGCACGGGCCGTCCGCATGTCCGTCGAGGACAATGGGCCGGGGTTCCCGGCGAATATACTCAGGCGTGCGTTCGAGCCGTACGTCACCACCAAGCCGAGCGGTACCGGGCTCGGTCTCGCGATGGTGAAGAAGATCGTCGACGAACACGGCGCCCGCGTGGAGGTCCTCAACCGGAGCGCCGGAGGCGGAGTCGGCCACGCCGGCGGAGCGGTGGTCACGATCGTGTTCAGGCGGCTCGTCGCGGACGTCGAGGCGACGTCGCGTCACGCGGCGTAAGCTTCGTCCCTGTATGCCACATGCTGTTGTCAGGAGTGCCGTTGCCGCTCGCTGCTGAATCTGCCGCCATCGCCGCGTTCCCGTCGCGGCCCGACCGTCGATGCCGGGTGACTGCCCATGGCTAGCATCCTCGTCGTCGACGACGAAATCGGCATCCGCGAACTGCTGTCCGAAATCCTCGCGGATGAGGGGCACGTCGTGATCACCGCGGAGAACGCGGCGAGCGCGCGGGCCGCCCGCCAGCGCGAGCAGCCCGACCTCGTATTGCTCGACATCTGGATGCCTGACACGGACGGGGTCACGTTGCTGAAGGAGTGGGCATCGCACGGCCAGCTGACGATGCCGGTCATCATGATGTCGGGCCATGCCACCATCGATACCGCGGTCGAAGCTACCCGGTTCGGGGCGCTCGAGTTCCTGGAGAAGCCGATCGCCTTGGCCCGGCTGCTCGCTGCGGTGCGGGGCGGGCTGGAACGCGGCCGCGTAATGCGCAACCTGCGTCCGGCAGGGGTGCCGATGGTGCCGTTCGCTCGCACCGAGGCGGCACCTGATGGCGTGGCGGCTCCCGCTCGCGATGCCGCGCCGGCTCCCGAGCCGGACGCGCCCAAACACAACGGGGTTCCGCTCGACCAGCCGCTGCGCGAGGCGCGGGACCAGTTCGAGCGCGTGTACTTCGAGCATCACCTGGCGCGGGAAAACTACAGCATGACCCGCGTCGCGGACCGGGCCGGGCTCGAGCGCACGCATCTGTACCGGAAGCTGAAGCAGCTCGGGATCGAACTCGCGCGCGGCAGTCGCAGAGGCGAGCGCGTCGAGGAGACGGTGGAAGCGCCCGCAGCGCCCGAGCCGCGCGTCGCGGCCAATGAGCCGCGCGTCTACGTGCCGCGGGACGACTACGAAGACTAGAGCGGCAAGCGGAAGCCCCGTGCGGGCGTAGCGAGCGATCCAGCGCAGCCATGAAGATCATCATCGTCGGTGCCGGCCGCGTCGGCTCCTCGGTCGCCGAGGCGCTCGTGTCCGAAGCCAACGACATCACGGTCATCGACACCGACGTCAACCGTGTGTCGGAATTGCAGGAGCGCTACGACCTCCGCGGCCTTGTCGGAAACGCGGCGTTGCCCTCCACCCTCCAGCAGGCGGGCGCCGACGACGCGGACATGCTGATCGCGGTGACCGCGGGTGACGAGATCAACCTCGTGGCCTGCAAGATCGCGGCCGACCTCTTCAACATCCCGACCCGGATCGCGCGGGTCCGCAACGTCGAGCTGCAGCAGCATCCCGGGCTGATCGGGGAGGGCGGTTTCCGCGCCTCGCACGTGATCTTTCCCGAGCAGACGGTCACCGATTACCTGCTCAAGCTGATCGAGTTCCCGGAAGCGCTGCAGGTGCTCGAGTTCGCCGACGGCCGGGCCAGCCTGATCGCAGTGCGGGCCTTCGCCGGCGGGCCGCTCGTTTCCCACCCGATCAAGGACCTTCGGCGGCACATCCCCAACGTCGAAACGCGCATCGTCGCCATCTTCCGCAATGAAGCGAGCGTGCGCGTCGACGGCGACACGTTCATCCAGCCGGGCGACGAGGTGTTCTTTCTCGCCCCGTCGCAGAACATCCGCCGCGTGATGAGCGAAATGCGGCGCATGGACAAGCCGGTGCGGAGGGTGATCCTCGCCGGCGGCGGCAACATCGGCCTGCGGCTGGCGCGTGCGCTCGACACGGGCGAAGGCCTCGACATCGCGGAACGCTTCAACGTGAGGATCATCGAGTCGCAAAAGAAGCGCGCCGAGCACCTGGCCCAGCAGCTGTCGTCCGACGTGCTGGTTCTCCACGGCGACGCCACCGACGAGGACCTGCTGACCCAGGAGGGCGTGCAGGACGCCGACCTCTTCATCGCGCTGACCAACGACGACGAGAACAACATCATGAGCTCGTTGCTCGCGAAGCGGCTCGGGGCGCGCCGGACCATCGCGCTGATCAACCGCAAGAGCTACGGCGACCTGATGCAGGGCGGTCAGATCGACATCGCGGTGTCGCCTTCCTACGCGACGCTGTCGGCACTGCTGCGCTTCGTCCGCCGCGGCGACGTGGTGGCCGCGCACAGCCTGCGCCGCGGCGCTGCCGAGGCGCTCGAACTGGTCGTCCACGGAGACGAGAAGAGTTCGCGCATCATCGGCAAGACGATCGAGCAGATCGAGATGCCGCGCGGAGCGACCATAGGCGCCGTCATCCGCGGCGGCGGCGATCGTCCGCAGGTGCTGATGGCGCACCACGACGTCGTGATCCAGTCCGCGGATCACCTGATCGTTTTCGTCGAGAACAAGCGGATCATTCCACGAGTCGAAAAGTTGTTCGCGGTCGGCCTGGGTTTCATCTAGCGGAAGACTGAAGAGCGCAAGGACGAGGCGTGATGTTGCAGTGCAACTTGAACCGAGCGTCGGGGAAATCCATTACGCCACAGGTTCCGGGTTTCCGTCGTTGCTTCCTGAGAATAGAATCGTCCGTTGCGGCAACGGGAGGGCGACTCGTCTTTGCCGCGCCCGCAGCGCTAGCAACGAAGCGAGTCGCGCAACGGTTGCACAAGGGTGTACACAAACGCCGCGGGGCCCCGCCTTTCGGCCAGAACAAGGAGATGAGTTGATGGACGACCTGAAAAAAGACGTGGCGCCAACCCGCCGCAAATTCCTCGGCACGGCGGCCGCTGCTGGCGCCGCCGCCGTCGCGGCCCCCATGGTGGCCGTGGCGCAATCGCCAATTGTCATCAAGATGCAGGGCGCGTGGGGGGCGAAGGACATCTTCAACGAGATGGCCGAGGAATATGTCAAGCGCGTCAACGAAATGGCCGGTGGCCGTCTGCGCATCGACTACCTGGTCGCCGGGGCCGTGGTCAAGCCCTTCGAGGTGATGGACGCGGTGAACAAGGGCGTGCTGGATGCGGGGCACCACGTTCCGGTCTACTGGTACGGCAAGAGCAAGGTGGCGTCGCTGTTCGGTTCGGGCCCGATCACCGGCTGTGACGCGCAGCAGCAGCTGGCGTGGATCTACCGCGGCGGCGGCCTCGAGCTGTATCGCGAACTGCTGCAGAAGCTGCAGCTTGACGTGGTCGGTTACTTCGCGATGCCGATGCCGACGCAGCCGCTTGGCTGGTTCAAGAAGCCGGTGACCAACGCCAAGGACATGGTCGGCCTGAAGTACCGCACGGTGGGCCTGGCGGCCGACCTGATGCAGGAGATGGGCCTGAAGGTCACGCAGTTGCCCGGCGGCGAGATCATCCCGGCGATGGAGCGGGGCGTGATCGAGGCTTTCGAGTTCAACAACCCGACCTCCGACCGCCGTTTCGGCGCGCAGGACGTGGCCAAGAACTACATGATGGGCAGCTATCACCAGGCCATGGAGTTCTTCGAGATCATCTTCAACCGCAAGAAGCACGACGCCCTGCCGAAGGACCTGCAGGCGATCCTGCGCTATGCGGCCGAAGCAGCGTCCTCTTCCAACTGGTGGACGGGGATGGACAACTACTCGAAGGACCTGCAGGAGCTGATCAACAAGGACAAGGTCAATGTGATCCGCACCCCGAAGGCGATCTTCGAGGCGCAGCTCGTGGCATGGGACAAGATCACCAAGAAACTGTCCGACGAGGATCCGTTCTTCAAGAAGGTCGTCGAAAGCCAGGTGGCGTGGGCCAAGCGGGTGGCCTACTACTGGTTCATGAACGACGCCGACTACAAGCTGGGCTACGAGCACGTATTCAAGACCAAGCTTCCCGCCTAACATAGCAGTCGAGCAGTCCACCTCATGCGGGGCGGTGATGAGCCGCCCCGCTTTGCGTTCTCCTGTCGCCGGGTGTGATCATGATCAATCGCGTCATCTACACCATCGATCAACTCAGCAAGTCGGTGGGCCACGCCTTTGCCTGGTGCATCGTCATCCTGACGGTCGGCACTTCCTACGAGGTCTTTGTCCGCTACGTGCTGCACGACCCCACAAGCTGGGCGTTCGACCTCAGCTACATCCTGTACGGGGGACTGTTCATCATGTCGGGGGCCTACGCACTGTCGCGCAATGCGCACGTGCGGGGCGACGTGTTCTTCCGGCTCTGGCCGCCGCGCGTGCAGGCCGGGCTCGAGCTGGTGCTCTTCTTCCTGTTCTTCTTCCCGGGCGTGCTTGCCCTGGTGTACGCCGGATGGGGCTACGGCGCCGAATCCTTCCGGATCCGAGAAGTCAGCGTGAACAGCCCTGCCGGCGTTCCGATCTGGTCGCTGAAACTGCTGATCCCGGCCGCCGGCGTGCTGCTGACGCTGCAGGGGATCGCCGAAGTGCTGCGTTGCGTTCTGTGCCTGCAGACGGGGCAATGGCCTCCGCGGCTGCATGACGTCGAGGAGATGGAGGTCGCGGCGAAGCACCTCGCCGAAGACGAAGCGCAGTTCCAGCAGGAACAGGCCCAGGCGCACGGAGGCACCAAATGAGCGACCCGCAGATCGCCCTGCTGATGCTGGGTCTGTTCATCTTCATCATCCTGCTGGGGTTCCCCATTGCGTTCACGCTGATGGCGATGGGGGTGGGCTTCGGCTACTACGCCTACTTCCAGCCCGACCAGGCCTTCTTCGACAACCGCGTGTTCTACCTGCTGACGCAGAACACGTTCTCGATCATGAACAACGACGTGCTGACGGCGGTGCCGTTGTTCCTGTTCATGGGCTACGTGATAGAACGGGCGAACATCCTCGACAAGCTGTTCCACAGCCTGCAGGTGGCCCTGCGCGCGATTCCGGGCTCGATGGCGGTGGCCGCGCTGATCACCTGCGCACTGTTCGCGACCGCGACCGGGATCGTCGGCGCGGTCGTCACGCTGATGGGCCTGCTGGCCTTCCCGGCCATGCTGAAGGCCAACTATGACCGCAGCATCTCCGCGGGCGTGATCTGCGCCGGTGGC
>Ga0316195_10000106_pt1 | contig 26662 bp, 30 predicted proteins | sample Phised1_MG_FD_204937 | JGI IMG/M metagenome (GOLD analysis project Ga0316195, IMG submission 204937) | Coastal sediment microbial communities from Maine, United States - Phippsburg sediment 1 | ecosystem: Environmental > Aquatic > Marine > Coastal > Sediment | place: USA: Maine | collected...
CCGCCCTGCGCCGACCCCGGGCCTTTCGTGTACACGCCGCCCGCGGCCGCTTCGCAGCCGTCGAAGTAGGCACCGATGCCCGCGCAAGGCGATACGCTGCCACTGCCTGCACCGCTTACGTTGGTGGCCCGTGCGCCGCGGCTGACGTCAGCGCGCGGGGAGCTGATGCGCGAGATCCGCATCGTCGATGAGTACGGGGCCTCGCGGGCGATCCTGATTCCGTCTGAGCGACCACTGACGGTGTTCGTGGACAAGCGCGAATTGGTCACACTGATGACGCTGGGCGCGATGCCGGAGTTGCTGGTGCTGGGTTATCTGCGCAACCAGCGTCTGATCGACAACGTGGCTCAGGTGGAGTCCATCTCCGTAGACTGGGACGTAGCCGCGGCGGCTGTGCGTACTAACGGCGGTTTGATTGATCTGGAAGAGCGTACGGCGCGGCGTGTCGTCACCACGGGCTGCGGCCAGGGCACGGTTTACGGCGACATGATGTCGCAGATCGAGCAGCTGCAATTGCCGGACGCGGCGGTCGCGCGCATCCGGCAGAGTACCTTGCACCGCATGCTGGAGACGATGCGCCAGCAGGACAGCATCCACCGCAAGGCGGGCTCGGTGCACGGTTGCGCGCTGTTCCGCGGCGCAGAGTTGCTGATGTTCGTCGAGGACGTCGGCCGCCACAATGCGATCGACACGATCAGTGGCTGGATGGCGCTGCACGGTATCGCCGGCGCCGACAAGGCCTTCTACACCACCGGCCGTCTGACCAGCGAGATGGTGATGAAGTCGGCGCAGATCGGTGTGCCGATCATCGTCTCTCGCAACGGCGTCACCGCGATGGGCCACGAAATGGCCGAGCGCCTGGGCATGACGCTTTTCGGCCGTGCCGCGAACCGCCACTTCCTGTGCTACTCGGGATTCGAGCGTTTCGATTCCGAGCCCGAGCCGCAGCGCACCGCGGTGCGCGTCGTCGTCGGCTGAGGCGCGTGGCGGCGTCAGCCGCATCAGTCCGACGGATGGTCTTGGTCGCGCGACAACCATGGGCCGGTACGGGGCTCGATCTTGCGGGTCATCGGATCTGCCAGCCGCAGCGCAAACAGCCCTTCGGCGGCATTGAACCTCGGGCCGACCAACAGAATGCGCACGTCGTGGTGGCTGAGCAATGGCAAGATGCAGCCGGCGAGGACGAGAGCCAGTCCCCGCGTGAACCAGCGGGCGATGCTGCCGCCAGACGCCAGGTGGGCCGGTCGGGTCGATGCGGCGTTGATCAGGCTCACCGTCACACCGTTGTCCGGGTGTCCGCAGCTGACCTGACACAGCGTTCTTTGGCCCCAGACGAGCCAAGCCAGACCACGCCCGGGATCGCCGGGCCACCCCATGGCCCGCGCCAGCATCATGCCGATACCGAACACGATCATCGGTACGCCGATCATGTGCGCGGCGCTGTTGTTTGCGTCGCAGTGAATGCGCGCGCAATACACCAGAATTGCGCAGGTGTCTTCAAACAGGATGGGGCGCATCGACAGACTCGGCAGGGGCGCTTGGCCTCGTTCTCGCGCAAGGCCTGGGTGGCCGCAATGCGCCTGGTGCCAGTAGCGCTGCGTGCCAGAATCCGCGCATGAGCATCAAGAGCGATCGCTGGATTCGTCGCATGGCCGAGAGCGCCGGCATGATCGATCCCTTCGAGCCCGGCCAGGTGCGGCAGGCTGCTGATGGCAGTCGCATCGTCAGCTACGGCACCAGCAGTTACGGCTACGACATCCGTTGCGCGCGCGAGTTCAAGGTCTTCACCAACATCTACAGCACGGTGGTGGACCCGAAACACTTCGACGAACGCAGCTTCGTCGACATCGAGGCGGACGTGTGCACCATCCCGCCCAACAGCTTCGCGCTGGCACGCACGATGGAATACTTCCGCATCCCACGCAACGTGCTGACGATCTGCCTGGGCAAGAGCACCTATGCGCGCTGCGGCATCATCGTCAATGTCACCCCCTTCGAGCCCGAGTGGGAAGGCTACGTGACGCTGGAGTTCAGCAATACGACGCCGCTGCCGGCGCGCATCTATGCCGGCGAGGGCTGCGCGCAGGTTCTGTTCTTCGAAAGCGACGAGGTCTGCGAAACCAGCTACAAGGATCGCGGCGGGAAGTACCAGGGCCAGCGCGGCGTGACGCTGCCCAAGGCCTGAACCGCCAAACGACACAGCCCCGGCGCGGGCATAGGAGGCAACATGAAGTGGGAAGGCCAGCGGCGCAGCGACAACGTCGAGGACAGGCGCGGTGCGCCCGGCCTGGGCGGCGGTGGCATGCCGCGCATCGGGGGTCGCGGCATCGGGCTGGGCACGATCGTCATCGCATTGCTGGCGGGATGGATCTTCGGCATCAATCCGCTGGCGCTGATCGGTGTGATGGGTGGCGGCGGTGGCGGGATGTCGGCACCGCCGCAGATGCAGCAGCCAGCGCAGGTGGCGCCGGCCAACGACAAGATGGCTGCCTTCGTGTCCACGGTGCTGGCCAGTACCGAAGACGCCTGGACCACGCAGTTCCGCGCCGCCGGTGGCAGCTACCGCGCGCCAGGGCTGGTGCTGTTCCGCGGCAGCACGCGCACCGCCTGCGGCATGGGGCAAGCCGCCATGGGCCCGTTCTATTGCCCGGCGGACCAGAAGGTCTATATCGATCTGGGCTTCTTCGACACGCTCAGCCGGCGGCTCGGCGCGCCCGGCGACTTCGCGCAGGCCTACGTCATTGCGCACGAGGTCGGCCATCACGTGCAGAAGCAGCTAGGCATCACCGACAAGGTCGACGGCATGCGCGGTCGCGTGCCCGAAGCGCAGATGAACGCGCTGTCGGTGCGCCTGGAGTTGCAGGCCGACTGCCTGGCGGGTGTATGGGCGCACCACTCTCAGAAGAGCAAGGCCTGGCTCGAGCCGGGCGACATCGAGGAAGGACTGAACGCGGCCTCGCGCATCGGCGACGACACGCTGCAACGCCAGACCCAGGGGGTCGTTGTGCCTGAATCCTTCACACACGGCAGCAGTGAACAACGCACGCGCTGGTTCAAGGAAGGCTTCGCCAGCGGCAGCATGGCACGCTGCAACACCTTCGAGGCGCGCCAGCTCTGACGCCGCGGCCCGGCGCAGCCGGCAATTGTTGACGCGCGGCAAGGCCGGACCGGCCGCGCGACACCTCGGCGACGCGGCAGGGGCAGCGGCTGTGCGATGCTTGCACTGTTACAACGACAAAGCGCGCACCGAAACCCATGCGACAACTCAGCGCCCACGATGCCGGCTTCCTGTACTCGGACACGAGCCACTCGAACGCCAACGTCACCCTGATCCAGATCTACGACCAGAGCACAGCTCCGGGCGGCAAGGTGCGTTTCAAGAGCATCATGGCGCACATCGAGAGCCGCCTGGCCGGCCTGCCGCTGTTTCGCAGCAAGTTGCAGCGCGTGCCGCTGGACCTGGATCACCCTTACTGGGTCGACGATCCGAACTTCGATCTCGAATATCACGTGCGCCACATCGCCCTGCCCAAGCCGGGCGACTGGCGGCAGTTCTGCATCCAGGCCTCGCGCATCCATGCGCGGCCTCTCGACCTGAACCGCCCCTTGTGGGAGATCTACGTGGTCGAGGGGCTGGACAGCCTGCTTGAACTGCCGGCCGGCAGCTTCGCGTTGCTGACCAAGGTGCACCATGCGGCGGTCGATGCCGAAGGCGGCAGCCGCATTGCGATGATGCTCAACGACATCACACCGTCGGTCAGTGCGCCGCCGCCGGCCCCGCCGTGGTTTCCACAACGTGCGCCGGGCAATGCTACGCTGCTGTTCCGCAGCTGGCTGAATGCGGTGACCTCGCCGCTGCAGTTGCGTACGCCCTTGGCACGCCGTGCCGCGGGCAACCTGCGCGCTGCCTATGCCTTCGCCAGCGACCTGCTGCTGCGCCCGCAGCAACTGTTGCCCACGCGCTTCAACTCGGTGGTCTCGGCGCATCGCGTTTTCGACACCCGACGCTTCATGGTCGAGGAGTTCGATGCGATCCGCGCCCTGGTGCCGGGCGCAACGCTGAACGATGCGGTGCTCGCGGTGTGCGGTGGCAGCTTGCGCCGCCACCTGCAGGAGCTGGGCGAATTGCCCGAGGCGAGTCTCAGTGCGATCACGCCGGTGATTGCGCGCGCCGATGCCGCGCTGGCCGACCGTGCCCCGCAGTTGACTTGGCTGCGCGTGCAGCTCGGCACCGACATCGAGGACCCGGTGCAGCGCCTGGCGACCATTTGCGAGCAGACTGCCGCCAGCCTCAGCGCCACCGACGAAGCCGCGGCCGACAGCCAGTACACGGCCGCCGCGGCGCTAGCGATGAGCGGCAAGATGTCCGGCCTGCTCGGGCTGGGCAGCGCTCGTTATGCGCCGGCAGCCAACTGCACCATTGCCAACGTCGCAGGGCCCAGCCTACCGCTGTACCTGAACGGCGCTCGCATGACCTATTTCTCCGCCATCATGCCGATCAGTGACGGCATGGGGCTGGTATACGCAGTGACCAGCTATGACGGGCGGATCGTCATCTCGCCCACCTCGTGCCGCGAGCTGGTTCCCGACCCCGAAGGCTTCACCCAGCAACTGCGCGACAGCTTCCAGGAATACCTGGCCCTGGCACGCGCGGCGCAGGCCGCACCAAGCCCGGCGCGACCGCTCAGATCGGCACGGCCGCGTGCGTCAGTGCCTGGTTCAGCCAGCCCGAAACGCCTGCCGGCCGGTAAGGCTGCCACTGCCCCTCGGGCTGCGCGAGGCGGTCGGCCACGATCTGCAGCACCAACGGGTTGAAGCCCAGCCCGGTGTGGCTGCCCCACACCCGCACGTTCTCGTGCAGCGCGGGGTCGCCATCCGTCGTCGCTTCCTGAGGGGGCACCACGCCGTCGCTCAGCGAGTACAGGCAACTCACCGGCATCGGCAGCAGCTTGCGCTCGCGCATGGTTTTCGCTCGCGGCTGCATCGAGTGCGCCGCCGAGCCCAGCGGGTGCGCCACCAGCCGGTATAGCGCCTTCAGCAGCGGCGGCACGGCGCTGCCGGACGCGTCGACGCTGATCGGACTGCCCAGCGTGATGACGTTGCGCACGCACTCGCTGGCCTGATGCGCGCCGTACAGCGCGAAGACACCGCCCAGGCTCCAGCCCACCAGGCTGACCTTGCGACCGCTTTCGTGGTGCATGTAGCGGATCTTCTGCTCGATCGCCGAGGCGTGTCCGGGCCGGAAGCCGACGTTGCGACCGAGCCCCCAGGTCTGCACCGCGTACCCGCGATTGCGCAGGAAGATCTCCAGCGCCATCAGCGAGCCCTCTGCACCCATGAAGCCGGGCAGCAGCAGCACCGGGTGGCCATCGCCGCGCGGCGCGTGCATCAGCAGCGGCAGTGCATAGGGCAGCGACGCGATCTCGAAAAGCGCCCGGGCTTCGAGCATCGAACTGAGCAGGCTGGGCTTGCCTTCATGGGCAATTCGCGTGGCCATCGGGTCGGGTCTCCGCTGTTTTGACAAAGCACTTGCTCTGCAATATTTGAACCTTAGCACGGCTGCGCGTGCTCGGGGCCCACGCGATTGGGTGGCGCACTCGATTGCGCCGACCCGATCGGCGCCAGACCGGCGCGTATCATCCGAAACCAGGCACGCCCGAGCCGCGTGCCGAGGTTTGGGATCCGTGGGTGCAGGGACGTCAGCAGATTTCGAGGGTCGTTTATCGGTCGTTGTGCCGGTCAAGAACGAAGCGCAGAACGTGCTGCCGCTGGTGCAGGAGATTCACGCCGCCCTGGCGCCGCTGGCCGATTTCGAGCTGATCTACATCGACGACGGCAGCGACGACGACACGCCGCAGCGCTTGGCCGAGGCGGCCAGGCAGTTCCCCCGGCTGAGGGTCGTGCGTCACCGGCAATCCTGTGGGCAAAGCGCGGCCGTGCTCAGCGGCGTGCGTGCGGCGCGGCACCCGTGGATCGCCACGCTCGACGGCGACTGCCAGAACGACCCCGCCGACCTGCCGAAGCTGCTGGCCACGCTGAGCCCGGGACAGCGCGAGCCGGGGCTGAACCTGGTGATCGGCTGGCGCACGTCGCGCCAGGACAACGCGGTGCGCAAGCTTTCTTCGCGCATCGCCAACGGAGTGCGTGGTGGCCTGCTCGGCGACCGCACGCCGGACACCGGCTGTGGCTTGAAGGTGTTCTCGCGCGAGGTGTTCCTGCGGCTGCCCTTCTTCGATCACATGCACCGCTTCCTGCCGGCGCTGGTGCTTCGCGACGGTGGCCAGGTGCGTTCGGTGCCGGTCAACCACCGGCCGCGGCCGGCGGGCGTGTCCAAGTACGGCATCGGCAACCGGCTGTGGGTCGGCATCGTCGACATCTGCGGTGTGATGTGGCTGAACCGGCGCATGAAGCAGCCAGAGATCGAGGCATGAACATTCATTCCATATCCCTGCCCGAGTGGCTGGTGCTGGCCTTCGGCTTCACCGGCCAGGCGATGTTCTCGATGCGTTTCATCATCCAGTGGCTGGCCAGCGAGCGTGCGCGCAAGTCGGTGGTGCCGGTGCTGTTCTGGTACTTCTCGCTTGCTGGCGGCGTCACGCTGTTCGCCTATGCGGCCTACCGTGAGGATCCGGTGTTCATGCTCGGGCAGGGCATGGGGCTGTTCGTTTACCTTCGCAACCTGTGGCTGATCCGGCGCGAGAAGAGCGAGGCGCAGCGGCTGGCACCGCCCGACCCGCACGCATGAAGCAAGCTGGTGCGCGCCGCGATGCGCTGTGGCTGGCGGCGCTGTGGCTGCTGGTCGTGGCCGTATCGCTGGCGCGACCACTGCTGCCGATCGACGAAACCCGCTACGCGGCCGTCGCCTGGGAGATGTGGCAGCGCGGCGACTTCCTCGTGCCGTACCTCAACGGCGAACCCTATCACCACAAGCCGCCGCTGCTGTTCTGGCTGATCCACGCCGGCTGGTGGTTGTTCGGCGTCAACGAATGGACGATGCGGCTGATCTCGCCCCTCTTCGGGGCGGCGACGCTGGGGCTCGCGTTCGGGCTCGGCCGGCAGTTGTGGCCCGGGCGGCCAGAAGTCGGCCGCATGGCGCCGTTCATCCTGCTGTCCAGCCTGCTCTTCACCTACTTCACGTCGGCATTGATGTTCGACCTGATGCTGAGCTTCTTCGTCGCCCTCGGCTTCGTCGGCCTGGTGCGCGCCTGGCGCACCGACGCCGGCGCCGGTGGCTTCGTGCTGTTGGCCATCGGCATGGGTGGTGCGCTGTTTGCCAAGGGCCCTGTCGCGCTGCTGCATCTGCTGCCGCTGGCGCTGTTCGCTCCTTGGTGGATGCGCGAGCAGCGTCCTGCCTGGGGGCGCTGGTACCTGCGCGTGCTGCTGGCGCTGTTCGGCGCGGCGGCGCTGATCCTGGCCTGGGCGATTCCGGCCGGCCAGCACGGAGGCGAAGCCTACCGGGAGGCGATCTTCTGGGGCCAGACTGCGAACCGCATGGTGAAGAGCTTCGCGCACCAGGCACCCTGGTGGACCTATCTGATGTGGCTGCCTTTGCTGCTGGCGCCGTGGCTGCTGTGGCCGCAATGGTGGCGCGGGCTGGAGCGCGCGCTGTTCGACGAGAGCGGCTGGCGCTTCGCGCTGTTCAGTACCCTGTTCTGCCTCGTTGCCTTCTCGCTGGTCAGCGGCAAGCGGCCGCACTACCTGCTGCCTCAGTTCCTGCTCTTCGCGCTGCTGGCCGCGCGTGCGCTGTGCGAGGTGCCGCGCAGCCGCTGGTCCCTGGCTCTACCGTCATTGGGCTTGGCGGCAATCGGTACGGCGATGTTCTTCCTCACGCCGCGCCTGGCGGCGCAATCGCCGGGCGTCGACATCAAGGGGCCGCTTTGGGTCGCGGCGGCGCTTTGCCTGCTTTGCGCCGCGGTCCTGGGCGCGCTGCGGCCGGGCACGGCGCTGCAGGAGGTGCGCCGCATCGCCACTGCGACGTTGATCGCCGCCTGCGGGGTGATGGTGGTGTTCGAGATCGCGGTGCGCGAGACCTACGACCTGGACGCCGTCGGCGCGAAGTTGTCGCAGCACGAGCGCGACGGCCGACCCCTGGCGATGGCTGGCGACTACCACGGCCAGTGGACCTTTGCCGGCCGGCTGCAGCAGGGCCTGGTCGAGGTGCCGGCCAAAGACGTTGCCGAGTGGTTGCGGGACCATCCTCGGGGCAGGGTGGTGCTGCCCTACCGCAGCGACGCCGAGCTGCCCCCGGGGCTGCAGGTCGAGTACTCGCGACCCTATCGCGGCAGCCGCCTGGCGATCCTGGCCCTGCCCTAAGCGTTTCTCAGTCCGGCACCAGGATGTTTCGGTCGACGTTGCGGATGTCTGTATGGCCGCAGAAGGCCATGGTCACGTCCAGCTCCTTGTGGATGATCTGCAGCGCCTTGCTCACGCCGGCCTCACCCATCGCCCCCAGCCCGTAGACCATTGCGCGGCCGATCAGCGTGCCGCGCGCGCCGAGCGCCCAGGCCTTGAGCACGTCCTGACCCGAGCGGATGCCACCATCCATCCACACCTCGGTGCGCGAGCCCACCGCCTCGACGATGGCCGGCAGCGCGGCGATGCTCGACGGCGCGCCATCAAGCTGGCGCCCGCCGTGGTTGCTGACGACGATCGCGTCGGCACCGGCATCGGCAGCGAGCCGCGCGTCCTCGGCATCCATGATGCCTTTGAGTACCAGCTTGCCGCCCCACTGCTTCTTCACCCATTCGACGTCGGGCCAGGACAGGCGCGGGTCGAACTGCTCGTTGGTCCAGGCTGCCAGCGAGCTCATGTCGCTAACGCCCTTGACGTGGCCCACCAGGTTGCGGAAGGTGTGGCGCCGCGTCCCGGCCATGCCCAGGCACCAGCGCGGCTTGGTCATCAGGTTCAGGATGTTGCGCAACGTCGGCCGCGGCGGCGCGGTCAATCCGTTCTTCAGGTCCTTGTGGCGCTGGCCGATGACCTGCAGGTCCAGCGTCAGGAACAGCGCGCTGCATTTCGCGACCTTACAGCGCTCGATCATGCGCGCCATCGCATCGCGATCGCGCATCATGTACAGCTGGAACCAGAAGGGCGCGGTGGTGTTCTCGGCGACGTCCTCGATCGAGCAGATGCTCATCGTGCTGAGCGTGAATGGGATGCCGAACTTCTCGGCCGCCCGCGCGGCATGGATCTCGCCGTCGGCATGCTGCATGCCGGTCAGGCCCACTGGCGCGATCGCCACCGGCATCTTCACCGCCTGGCCGACCATCGTCGTCGCCGTCGTGCGGTTGTCCATGTTCACCGCCACGCGCTGGCGCAGCTTCAGCTTGTGGAAGTCGGCCTCGTTGGCGCGATAGGTGCCTTCGGTCCACGAGCCCGAATCGGCATAGTCGTAGAACATGCGCGGCACGCGCTTCTCGGCCAGCGCGCGCAGGTCTTCGATGTTGGTGATGACGGGCATGAAGCTATCTCCGGCGGTTCGATGGGTGTGGCCGCGATGCTAACGAGCTGCTCGTCGCGGCACCCGGAAGAATGTTCAGCCGTGCCGCGAAAGTTCTTCCTGTGCCTCGCGCTGCAGCTGGACGCACAGCGCCTTGAGCCATGCGGCGAAGTCCGCCGCGGCGCCGTCGCCAGCATGTGGCAGCAGCTGATACTGCTGCTTTGGCCAGGCGCGCAAGGCCAGCGGCGCCACCAGGCAGCGCGTGCACAGCCAGTGTCTGGCCAGCGAGGGCCGCGCCAGTGCGACCCCCTGGCCGCTGACTGCGGCCTCCAGCGTCAGGCCCAGGTCCACCAGCTTCGGCCCTTGCGCCGGTTCCGGCCAGTCGAGCCCCGCCGCACGGAACCACGGCGCCCAGGGCTGCAGCGGCGTGCGCAGCAGCGGCGCGTTCTTCAGGTCGGCCGGCTCGCGCAATGGCGGCAGCCGCGCCAGCAGCGCCGGCGCCGCCAGCGGCAGCACCTGCTCGCGTAGCAGCAGCTCGGGCGCATCGGCGGGCACGTCGCCGTAGCGGACCTCGATGTCGGCCTGCGCGGTGCCGGCGTCGGCCAGGTGCGGAATCGACAACTGCAGCTCGAGCTCGACATGCGGGTGCGCGCTGCCGAAGGAGTCGAGCCGGGGTACCAGGATCTGCCGCGCGAAGGTCGGCGGCGCCAGCACGCGCAGGCGTTGGCTACGCTGCGCGGCACGCTGGTGCAGCGGCATGGCGCTGAGCAGCTCCAGCGCACCGCGCACCTGCTCGAGGTACTCCTTGCCGACGGGCGTGAGTTGGAGGCTCTTTGCGCCGCGCACGAACAGTGGCGTGCCCAGCAACTGCTCGACCGTCCCGATGCGCTTGCCCACCGCGCTGGCGCTGATGTTCAGCGCATCGGCGGCACGTTCGAAGCTGCCCAACCGGGCACTGGCTTCGAAGGCCTGCAGGCCGTCGATCGAAGGGAAACGAAGGTCTGCCGGCATGCTGATCAGCGCAGTCTATGCCAGCCCCAGTCGCGGGCTCGGCGGTGCCATGGCACCATGCGCGCCATGCCACCCGCCGCATCCCCCCTGCGCCTGCGTCCGCGCTGGCAGCGCGTGCTGTGGCTGCTGGCCGGCGGCACGAGTCTGCTGCTGGGATTGATCGGCATCTTCCTGCCGTTGCTGCCGACGACGCCTTTCGTGCTGCTGGCCGCGTTCTGTTTCGCGCGCGGCAGCCCGCGCGTCGAAGCCTGGCTGCTGAACCACCGGCACTTCGGCCCGATGGTGCGCAACTGGCGCAGCGACCGGGTGATCCCGCTGCGCGCCAAGCAACTGGCCAGCACGATGATGTTCATCGGTTCGGCCTGGGCCTTGTGGGTCATGCCGGCGCGCATCGGCTGGCTGCCGGTGCTGGTGTGCGCGGGGGTGGCGGCGTGGATGTGGCAACAGCCGAGCCGGCCGCGCCAGCGCTGAATCAGTCGACGCCAAAGGGCAGTTCGGCACTGTCGGGCGCCTCGGTGGCGGTGCGGCGCGGCCGCTGCACCCGGCCGTCTTGTTTCGTGCTGCCAGCCTTCTGCAGCGTGCCGGCACGCACGCCTAGCAGGCGCAACCGGACACGCAGATCGACGCGTTTCAGGCACTGGCCGGCCGCGCGGCGGATCGTCGCGGCGTCGGCGGTGGCTTCGTCCAGCGTCAGGTCGCGGGTGATGGTGCGGAAGTCCTCGAAGCGCAGCTTGATGCCCACGGTGCGCCCGGCGTAACCCTTGCGCTGCAGGTCGGCCGCCACCTGCTCGCACAGCTGGGTGAAGATACGCGTCAGCTCGGCGCGGTCGGCCTTTGCATGCAGGTCGCGCTCGAAGGTCGTTTCGCGGCTCATCGACACCGGCTCGCTATGCGTGACCACTGGCCGGTCGTCGCGGCCGTGTGCAGCGTCGTGCAGCCAGGCGCCGTAGCTGCGGCCAAACTGGTCGATCAGCCACTGGCGCGGGCGCTCGGCGAGTTCGCCGATGCGTTGCACGCCCAAGGTGGCGAGCTTCGCGCCGGCCTTCGGTCCGATGCCGTTGATGCGCCGCACCGGCAACGGCCAGATGCGCGTGGGCAGGTCTTCGTGCGTCAGGATCGTCAGCCCGTCGGGCTTGTCGAGTTCGCTGGCAATCTTCGACAGCAGCTTGTTCGGCGTCACGCCGATCGAGCAGCTCAGACCGGTCGCGCGCTTGACGCTGTTGCGGATTTCCTGCGCCACCGCGCGCACGCCGCCGAAGGGGTCGTGTGCCAGGCTGTCGTGCACGCCGGGAACTCCCGTCAGGTCGATGTAGATCTCGTCCACCCCGCGGTCCTCGATCAGCGGCGTGACCTCGGCCACCGCCGCCTTGAACAGCTTGGAGTAGCGCCGGTATTCGTCGAAGTCCACGGGCAGCAGCACCGCGTCGGGGGCACGCTGCGCGGCCTTCATCAGGCCCATCGCGGAGTGCACGCCCAGGTCGCGCGCTGCGTAGGTCGCAGTGGTGATGACGCCGCGGCCGCTGTATTGGCGCAGCGTTGCGAAGCGGCGCGTGCCGTCGGGCAGGAGTTGCGGTTGGTGGCGGCGGCCGCCGCCGATGACCACCGGCAGACCCACCAGCTCGGGGTAGCGCAGCAATTCGACCGACGCGTAGAACGCATCCATGTCGAGGTGCGCGATCCAGCGGCGCGGCGAAGAGGGCATGGCGCGATTGTCGCGCCACGTGTTTGCGTCAGCGGCGCGGCGCGACGCGCGGTGTCAGGCGTTCGTCGCCGGCGATCTCAGCGTCGGGGTCCATCTCCACTGCTATCTGCGTGCACACCGCGCGACACAGCATCGCCGCACGCTCACTCTCGATGCGGTAGTAGATCTGCGTCGCATCGCGGCGCTTGCCGAGCACGCCGGCGCGGTACAGCGTGGACAGGTGTTGGCTCATGTTCGGCTGCGTAGTGTCGATGTCGCCGAGCAGTTGGGACACGTTCTTCTCGCCGTTGCAAAGCGAGCTGATGATCTTTAGCCGTATCGGCGTGGACAGCAGCGAAAACAACTCGGCCGCGGTGGCGAACACCGCATCGAAATCTTCCTGGGTCTCGGCCATGTGCGGCACTCGCGGAGTTTGCATGGAGTTTGCGCGGTGGTTGACGTCAGGACAGGTCCGCCGTGGCAGGCAGAGGCTCAGCGTACCGAAGCGGGCTTTGCCGGCGCCTGCGCAGCCATGCCGAAGCGATAGTGATCGCGCTGCAGCACCGCCGCAACGGCGGTCACTTCCTCGGGGAAAAGGCCGAGATTCAACTCGGTACTGCAGTAGTCGACCATGCCGCGCAGCAGGCCGGGCGAGTTGATCTTGCCTGCCGGCTTGTAGATGGCCGAGCCGTCGCCGCCGACCTTGCGCGCGTGGCACTCGGCGCAGCGGTGCTCGCGCAGCAACTTGTCGCCGAGCGCGAGGTCGGCGCCGCGGAAGATCTCAGGCGTCTGCGCGAACGCGCTGCCGGCCAGCGACAGCAGCGCGGCGAGGGTGGCAGCGCGCAGCGGGGACATCTCGAGCCGGCGCATCAGAACGACAGCTCGTCGGCCACGGCCTTGATACCGGCGCGCGCGCAGCTTTCGTCGGCCTCGCCACCGGGGCCGCCGGACACGCCGATGGCGCCAAACAGCGTGCCGGCCTCATCGATCGGCACGCCGCCGCCGGCGGCGATGACACGCGGCAGGTCGCGGATGCCGCTCATCGGACGACCGGCCTGGGTTTCGTTGCCCAATTCACCGGTGTTGCGGCGAAAGCTCGCCGCGGTCCAGGCCTTGTTGATCGCCATGTCGACCGTGTGCGGTCCCGCAAAGCGGTCGCGCAGCAGCACCTGTGGCAGACCCATGCGGTCCACCACCGCGACCGCGACCTGGAAGCCCTGTGCGCGGCAACTGGCCAGCGTGGCCTGCGCGGCCTTGAGCGCGGTCTCCGGCGACATGAAACGCACGTTGAAGGTTGCGGTGCCAGCCGGCGACTGTGCCAGCGCCATGGGCCCGCTCAGGACAGCGGCCAGCGCCACGGCAGCGGATGTGACGGAGAAGCTCTTCATCGTGGCCTTTCGGAGTTCAGGTGGCGATCTTCAACAGGTCTAGCACGTCTTCCTCGAACATCTCGCCAGGAATAACCTGCTTCAGCCGGCCCTGGCGATCGACGATGACGGTCAGTGGAATCATGTTGCGGGTGGACAGCGCGCCAGCCATCGGGGCAGCATCCAGCGTCACGGGGAAGCGCCAGCCCTGGCGCTCCAGGTATCGCTGAACGGCCAGCGGGTCCTTGTCGCGCGCAATGGTGATCAGTTCCAGCGGCCGGCCCGCGGCGGCTTCACGCAGCTTCTCGACATGCGCGTTGTGGCGTCGGCAAAACGGGCAGGTGGTGGACCAGAACACCGCCACCACGGCCTTGCCCTCGGCCTGGGCCGTGCCCCAGTAGCCGCCGCCGAGCAACTCCACCTGTGGCCAGCGCACCGCTTCGCCAGCGGCCGCCGGCGCGGCCCTTGCGCGCGCGCCGGCGAGCGGCCCCAGCATCGCAAACGCCATTGCACCCAGCGTCGAGCGGCGGCCTCGATTCATTTTGGGCTGCGCTCCATCAGCAGGTAGGTGTTGTAGGCGTTGATGCGGTTGGCGGCGTTGAACAATGGCAGCTTGTCGAAGCGCGACCAGTCGGTGCGTGCATAGGCATCCTCGAAGGGATCCATGTTGCGCGCCGCCTCGCCCATGCTCTTGCGCAGGAACACCAGGTAGTCGCGCGTCAGCTCCAGGTCCGCACGGGCGCTGCGGGAAACCGGCCCGTGGCCGGGCACGATGGTCTGCGCGTCGAAGGCCAGCAGGGTGTCCAGCGCGGCGATCCAGCGGCCGCTGTCGGCTTGGCCAACGAAAGGAACACGGCCGCGGAACACTAGATCCCCGGCGAGCAGAAGCTTCAATTGCGGCACCCAGACCACCAGGTCCTCGGCGGTGTGTGCCGGGCCCGCAGGCTGCAGCACGAAGTCGAGCCCGCCCAGGTGCAACGTGGTCGGCGCGTCGATCCAGCGGTCGGCCTCGACGAGCCGGGTGCTGGCGTCCACGGCCGGCGCCAACTCTTCGCGGCTGGCGTCAAGGCGCAGCCGGGCGGTGTCCGAGTTGAGATACAACGCGCCGTCGCGATGCGCAACGATCGTCGCTCCGGCGTCCTTGAACACCTGGAGCCCGTAGATGTGATCGGCGTGGTAGTGCGTCACCACCACGTAGCGCAGCGGCGCTGGCGTGATGCGTCGGATTTCCGCTAACAGCTCGCGCGCCAGTGCCGGCGAACCCAGCGCATCGACCAGCAGCACCCCTTCGGGTGTGACCACGAAGGCGGCATTGGAGATGAAGTTGCGGTTGGCACTGGAGCCCAGCGCCGACACGCCCTGCACCATGTAAGCACCCGGTGCCACCGGCACAGCCTGGGGTGACTGCGCCGAAGAAACGGCCGTCCCCAGCAGGGCCATCACGAAGGGTAGGGCGCGCAGCGCCTTGAACATCAGCATTTGTTTATATTACGCCGAACCCGTCGCGCTGACCAGTGGCAGCGCCGCTCGGATCGGTGCGGAATGGAGGCCGCAGCCGGCAGCAGGTTCGGGATAATCGCTAGGCCGAAAGCCTCGCTCCGAGAGCGGGAATGCGGTTAAATAAGCGGTGGCTGATAGATGTCGCGCTTCACTAGGAGTTCCCATGACGACACCCCTGCGCCGCGTCGCGGCATCGACCTTGCTGCTGGGCTTGGCCGGTTTGGCCCAGGCCCAGGATGCGAACCTGGCTCGCAACCTGGCGGCCACCTGCGCCAACTGCCACGGCACCCATGGCCAGGCGCGAGGCGACATGAAACCGCTGGCCGGGCTGTCGGCGGAGAAGATCGTCGCGATGCTCGCCGACTACAAGAGCGGGGCGCAGCCGGCGACGATCATGCATCAGATCTCCAAGGGCTACACGGACGAACAACTCCAACTGGTGGCGGCGTTCTTCGCCGCGCAGCCGGCAAAGAAGTGAGGGCCGAGATCATGACGCAATCGATCATTCGGCGCCGCAGCTTGCTAGGCGCCGGTGCCGCGTTGGCCGCCACGACGCTGGCCGGTTGTGCAGGCATGTCCTCCAGCCCGTCGATCGGCCGTGTCGTGGTCGTCGGCGGCGGCTATGGCGGCGCCACCGCCGCGCGCTACCTCAAGCTGTGGGGCGGCAACGTCGAGGTGACGCTGGTCGAGCGCAACGCCGACTTCGTGTCCTGCCCGATCAGCAACCTGGTGCTCGGCGGCTTCAAGCAGATGTCCGACATCACGCGCAGCTACGATGGGCTCAAGGCGGTGGGGGTGAAGGTGGTGCGCGGCGAAGCCCGCGCCATCGACGTCGCCGGCAAAAAGCTGCGCCTGGCCGACGGCAGCGATCTGCCCTACGACCGGCTGGTGCTGTCGCCGGGCATCGATTTCATGACCGAGCAGATCGGCGGGCTGGCCGCCGCGCTGGACAGCGGCCGCGTGCTGCACAGCTGGAAGGCCGGGCCGCAGACCGTGGAGCTGCGCAAGCAGATCGTCGACATGCGCGATGGTGGCGTGTTCGCACTGTTCATCCCGAAGGCGCCCTATCGTTGCCCGCCTGGCCCGTATGAACGCGCCTGCATGGTCGCGGCCTACCTCAAGACCGCCAAGCCGAAGTCGAAGGTGCTGGTGCTCGACGGCAATGCCGAGATCACTTCGAAGAAGGGGCTGTTCGAGAAGGCTTTCAAGGACCACTACAGCGGCATCATCGAGTACCGGCCGAACGCCGAATTGAAGGAGCTGTCGGGCAACGTCGCCAAGCTCGAATTCGAGGACGTGCGCGCCGACGTGCTCAACGTCATCCCGCCGCAGCGTGCCGGCGACCTGGCGCGCAGCGCCGGGCTGCTCAACATGAACAACCGCTGGGTGGGTGTGGACTGGCTGACGATGGAGTCCACCGCCGCGCCGAACGTGCACGTGCTGGGCGACGCGACTTTCCCGGCGCCTGCGATGCCGAAGTCGGGCCACATGGCGAATCAGCAAGCCAAGGTGGCGGCGGCGGCGATCATCCAGCTGCTCAAGGGCGAGGCGGTCAACACCACGCCGGTGGTGATGAACACCTGCTACAGCTTCGTGACGGCGCGCGACGCGATGCACGTGGCCTCGGTGCACCAGTACGACGCCAAGGACAAGACCTTCAAGGCGGTGCCGGGTTCGGGGGGCGTGTCGGTGGCGGCCAACCAGATCGAAGGACGCTACGCACTGGGCTGGGCCGACAATATATGGGCGGACACGCTGGCGTTGTAGGCGCAATCACAGGCCTTCACCGCGGCGGCCGCGACGGTTCGGCTTCTTCGCAGCCGCGCCCGGTCGCCAGGAGCTGCTGATCGTTTCCTGGCGCTTTGCGGCGATTCGATCCGACGGGCTGGCGGGCCGCTATGACACCATCTACATGTTTGATGGAGACCGCAGCGATGCCTTTATTCCGAGTTCTGTGCGCCTGCGTGATGCTGAGCTTGGCCGCTGTGAGCACGTCCCAGGCCCAGCAGCCCGGTGGCCACCATCAATCGATGACCGATCACGCCAGGCACATGGCTGCGTCGCAGGCCGACGCGCGGCAACTGGTCGAGTTTCCCGAGACCTTGCGCTTGAATACGTTGGCCAACATGCGGGACCACCTGCTTGCGCTCGGCGAGATCCAGGAAGCCCTGTCCCGCGGCCAGTTCGACCTCGCGTCGGATATCGCTGAGCAGCGCCTGGGTATGTCCTCGCTCGAGTTGCACGGCGCCCATGAGGTTGCCCAGTTCATGCCCAAGGGCATGCAGGACGCGGGCACCGCCATGCACCGCTCCGCGAGCCAGTTCGCCACAGTGTCCAAGGATGCCTCGGTCACCGGTGACCTGAAGCCGGCGCTGGCGGCACTGGCCAAGGTCAACCAGACTTGCGTGGCCTGTCACGCGGGCTACCGACTGCACTGATCGCCCGGGTTCATGGTCGCGCCGGGTGACGCTGCGGTGCCGGCCGCAGCGCCATCCCGATCAGCGTCAGGGCCGCAAAGCCCGCCCCGGCGTAGAACGTGAACGCCGAGCCGATCGCGTCCCACAACAAGCCCGCGATGACGCTCGATGCCAGCAGCGCCAGGCCGCTGAGCAGGTTGAACAAGCCGTAGGCCGTGCCGCGCAGGTCCCGCGGCGCCGTGTCGGCGACCATGGCCGCCAGCAGGCCTTGGGTCATGCCCATGTGCACGCCCCACAGCGCCACGCCCAGGCCCAGGGCGACCCAGGAACTGGCCGAAGCCAGCACCAGGTCCGAGGCGATGAGCACAACCAGGCCCGCACCCAACAGCTTGTCGTGGCTCACCGTGTCGGACAACTTGCCGAATGGGTAGGCCGAAGCCGCGTACACCAGGTTCATCGCCACCATCACCAGCGGCACCCAGGCCACCGGGACGTCGAGTTGCGAGGCGCGCAGTACCAGGAACGCCTCGCTGAAGCGCGCCAACGTAAACACGGCGCCCACGCTGACCACCCACCAGTAGCGGCGGCCGAGTCGCGCGAGCGCCTGCCGACGGATCGGGTTCACGGCGCCACGCGACCGGTCGTGTTCCGGCTCCCGGATGCCGACCAGCAGCAACAGCACGGCCAGCACACCGGGAATGACCGCGACCCAGAACACCGCCCGGAAGTCGTTGGCCCAGGCCAGCATCAGCCCGGTGGCGAGCAGCGGGCCGGCGAAGGCGCCCACGGTGTCGAGCGATTGCCGCAGGCCGAAGGCGGCCCCGCGGATGCTGGGGTGCGTGATGTCGGCCAGCAGCGCGTCGCGCGGTGCGCCACGGATGCCCTTGCCCACACGGTCGATGAAGCGGGCGGCGACCACTGCGCCGACCCCGTTGGCCAGTGCGAACACAGGCTTCGTGAACGCGCCCATCGAGTAACCAAGCAAGGCCAAGCCCTTGCGCTTGCCCAGGTAGTCACTGAGCGCGCCGGAGAACACTTTCGAGATCAGCGCGGTCGATTCGGCCAGGCCCTCGATGATGCCGACCGCCAGCACGCTGACGCCGAGCGTGCCGACCAGGAACAGAGGCAGCAGGCTGTGGATCATCTCGGACGAGACGTCCATCAGCATGCTCACGAACCCCAGCACCCACACCCCCGCGGGCATGGCGACCGGAACGATCAGCTTGGGCGCCGTCGTGTCGCCAGGTTCACTCATCAGCAGGTCGGCCCAGCACGCCGAACTCCACCGGCGTCTTCGTGTAGAAGATGTTGGCCTTCTCTGCTTCGAGCCGCGCGAACAGGGTGTCGCAGTGCTGCGGGCTCAGCGCCATCGTCACCTCTACCGGCTGGTCCGACAGTTCGATGAAGTGCGCCGAGTGCAGTCGCCCGTCGCGGCCGATACCCTGCACGCCGACCGTGGTCGTGATGCCGGTGATGCCCAGCGACTTCGCCACTTCCATCAGCCAGACATGCATCTGCTTGCGGCCGTGATGCCGGCCCTCTTCGGTGAAGAACGTGACCTGGAAACCTTGCATGGATCATCCTCCTGCGAGTCGAGAGCGGCGATTCAGTGCGACCATGCCGGTGCTGAGAATTTTCATCGCTGTGTCCATTCCGGTGGGGTCTGGAACTGTTGTCAGTCTGAAGCCGTATTTCACTCAGCGGCTTCCAATGTAAGCTTGACCGCTGCCAAGTGGGTGGTGGCGAACCGCTCACGTCCGCGTGGTTTCGGCGACGGTTTCGTGCGATCGAATTCGATCGATGGGTCTGCTCATGCCGACCAATTCCCGTCGGCCGATGGTCCGGATTGCTCGCCCGACAGCCGCCTTTCGCGGTATCAGTGCGACATTGCTTGCATGCGCGTTCTCGTTCGGTGTGGTTCAGCAATCGTTGGCACCCTCAACTCGTCCGCAGCAACGCAGGGCGGCAGGCGTCAGTTGGTTAGCCAACCGGAACGGCGACCGTGGTGTCCTGCTACTGTCTTGCAACGTGCCAAGCCTGACGCAGGCCGTCACCGTCCTGATCCCCCGGCTTCTTGTCGTTGTACCAGCGGTACAGGGGCCTGCCTTTGTAGGCCCACTGCTGCTTGCCGTCATCACGCGTGATGAGCGAGTAGTCTGCCGAAGCCTTGGCTCCAGGCTTGACGAAAAAGGGAGTCCACATGTTGAGACATGAGCCGATGCAGGCGCTCTTGCCGGGAACTGTGAGGTCGTTGTCGAAGACATAGAGCGTCAAACCAGCCGGATCGGTCAACAGCCCATTCACGGCCTTCGGTTGTGCCTGGACGAACGATCCGGTCACGGCCAAGCCGAGACCGAAAGCCCCTGCCGCAACCAATTTCGCGAACTCCATGACACCACTCCGAATCGATGAATCTTGCCCGCACGCTACGCCCGACCCGTGTTCATGCGTTGACTGGGGTCAACACCGACAAACGAAAGCAAACAGCGACCGTCGTTGAAGGTGCCGAAAGACCGTTGACCGTGTGCTGCTGAACCATGTTTGGCGTATGGGAATGCCTCCGTCAGCACTGTCAAGCGGGCTGCGCGGAATACCTGTCCGTGTGCGGTTCCAACGACAAGTTCGGGCGCTCGCTTCTGATGCTTCGGCCGGTGCCGATCGGCCGATAGCTGAAGTACGGCAGTCGCGACTGAAGACAGCCGAGCTGATGGGTGCGCCGCTTGCGCCAGTGAGCACGACGGCTCATGGGCTACCCGTTCGGCGACGGGAATGCACTAGCATCGCCTGATGAACCCGGCATGTCATCAACGCACCGCCGTTGCCTGGCTCTGCGCTGCCGCGCTGCTGCTGCTCGGGTTCATCGCCCAGCATCACGCGTTGTCGCATGCGTTGACGAGCGCGAAGACGCAAATGCCGCACGACCCTGTTGCGGGCCATGTGCAGGCCTGTGAGTTGTGCCTGCAGTTGGCCGGTGCCGATGCTGCCGTGCCTCCTGCGACGCTGGCCGTCGCGCACGGGGCCTCGCACGGGTTTGACGGTCATGTAGCCGTCTCGACGTGCCGCGCCGAGGCGTTCGTCGCCTACGACTGCCGCGCGCCACCACGGCACAGCTGAGCCACCCCACGCCAGATCGGCGGCGCCTGGGCGCCAGCCGACGCGTCGCCTGCAGGACAGGCAATCGCAGTCCAACGGCCCGACCGCGGCTGCACACCTATGGAGCTCATCAAGATGATCCGCCCCGCCCCCATGGTGGTGTTGTTGGGCATGGCCGCGCTCGCCGCAACGCCCGTCTTCGCCGCCGATACCGCCGAGCAGCAGTTGAAGCAATTGCAGCAACAGATCGACCAGATGCGCCAAGACTACGAGGCGCGGCTGAAGGCGCTGGAGGCGCGCGTGCGTCAGGCCGAGGCCGGCTCATCGGCTGCCGCCGTCGCGCCGCCGTCTGGCACCTCCAGTGCGGCAACGGCTGCCGCACCTGCACCGACACCCGCTGCGCAACCGCTGACCGCACCGGTCTCGACCGCCGCTGCACCTACTGTGGCCAATGCCTTCAACCCGGCCATCTCGCTGATCCTGTCGGCCAGCTATGCCAGCCTTTCACAAGACCCGGGGAGCTACCGCTTCAACGGCTTCCTGACCGGCGCCGAGATCGGACCCGGAGTGAAAGGCTTTTCGCTCGGCGAATCCGAACTTACGATTTCGGCCACCGTCGATCCCTGGTTCTTCGGTTCGCTGAGCGTGGCGCTGGCGGCCGACAACGGTGCCTCGGTGGAGGAAGCGTTCTTGCAGACCACCGCGCTGCCGGCCGGCCTCGGCTTGAAGGCCGGACGCTTCCTTTCGAGCATCGGCTACCTGAACGACAAGCACGCACACACCTGGGACTTCATCGACCAGCCGCTGGTCTACCAGGCTTTTCTCGAAGGCCAATTGCGGCAGGACGGACTGCAGCTGCGGGCGCTGCTGCCCACCGACCAGTACATCGAGCTGGGTGGCTCGATCGGCGCGGCCGGGCCTTTCCCCAGCGGCGGCAGCAACGGCAACCAGCCCGGCACCGCCACCGTGTTCGCGCACACCGGTGGCGACGTCGGCATCAGCCATAGCTGGCGCGCCGGGCTGTCCTACCTGTGGGCCAAGTCGAACGACCGCGAGTCGTGGGACGTCGACGCCTCGGGCAACAGCGTGACGCAGCTGTTCAGCGGCAACACGCGCATGCTCGTCGTCGACGGCGTGTGGAAGTGGGCGCCGAACGGCAATGCGCAGCGCACCTCGCTGACGCTGCAGGGCGAATACATGCACCGCGACGAAAGCGGCAGCCTCACTTACGACGGCACGGGTCAGGCACTGACCGACAGCTTCAGCGCAGTGCAGTCGGGCTGGTACGCGCAGGCGGTGTACAAGTTCCTGCCCGAATGGCGCGTCGGTCTGCGCTACGACCGCCTGAACGTCGGCAACGTGGACGCTGCCTCCAACAACGGCAACCTGTTCGTGCCGGCCTATTCGCCGACACGTTCCACGCTGATGTTCGACTGGACGCCCAGCGAATACAGCCGCGTGCGATTTCAGTACGCCTACGACAGTGCACGCTACGGCCTGACCGACAACCAGTTCACCGTGCAGTACCAGCTGAGCCTGGGCGCGCATGGCGCACATGGCTTCTGATCCCAGGGAGAGCTTCATGCAACGACTTCTTTCCATCACCGCGGCGCTGCTCGTCGCGCTGGTTTCGCCCGCGGCCCACGCAGCGCTGAAGGTGCTGGCCTGCGAGCCCGAATGGGGCGCACTGGTACAGGAGCTGGCCGGCGACAAGGTCAGCGTTTACGTCGCCACCAACGCGTTGCAGGACCCGCACCGCATCCAGGCGCGGCCGAGCCTCGTGGCCGCGGCACGCAATACCGACCTGCTGGTGTGCACCGGTGCCGAGCTCGAGGTCGGCTGGCTGCCGTTGTTGATCCGGCAGTCGGGCAACGGTGCCATCCAGCCGGGCAAGCCCGGCAACTTCGAGGCCGCGGCCTTCGTGCCCAAGCTCGAGGTGCCAACGCGGCTGGACCGCGCCGACGGCGACGTGCATGCGCAGGGCAACCCGCACATCCAGACCGACCCGCGCAACATCGCGCTCGTCGCCGAGCCGCTGGCGCACCGCCTTGCCGAGCTGGACCCCGCCAATGCCGCAAGCTACCAGGCGCGACTGGCCGACTTCATGGCACGCTGGAAGGCGGCGATCGCGCGCTGGGACCAGCAGGCGTCGCCGCTGCGCGGCACGCCCATCGTCGTGCAGCACAAGGCCTTCCCGTACCTGGAGCAATGGCTGGGTCTTGTGCAGGTGGCTGCACTGGAGCCCAAGCCGGGCATCGAGCCAACCAGCACGCACCTGAGTGCGGTGCTGGCGAGCCTGCAGGCCAGACCTGCGAAGATGATCCTGCGCGCCGCCTACAACGACGGCCGCGGCGCAGACTGGCTCGCCGAGCGCACCAAGCTGCCGATCGTCGTGCTGCCCTTCACCGTGGGTGGTGACGAGCAGGCCAAGGACCTGTTCGCGCTGTTCGACGACACCGTGCAGCGACTGCTCAAGGCCCTGCCATGACGCCCGACGCCTTTGACTGGCACATCCTGCTGCCGGCATTGCTGGCCGGGCTGCTGGTGCTGGCCACGCATGTGCCGCTGGGTGCGCAGGTGCTGGAGCGCGGCATCGTGTTCATCGACCTGGCGATCGCGCAAATCGCCGGCATCGGCGTCATCGCGGCCGACGCGATGGGCCTGGAACCGCAGGGCTGGGCGGTGCAGGTATCGGCACTGGCGGCAGCGCTGCTTGGTGCGTTGGTACTGACCTGGACCGAGCGTCGCTGGCCAGAAACCCAGGAGGCCTTGATTGGCGTGTCCTTCGTGCTCGCCTCCTGCGCGGGCCTGTTGCTGCTGGCCGGCAACCCGCACGGCGGCGAACACCTGAAGGATCTGCTCGTCGGCCAGATTCTGTGGGTGTCGAATACGCAGCTCATCGGTATGACGGTGCTGAGCGCGCTGGTGCTGGCCATGTGGTTCGGCCTGCGAGATCGGCTCGGGCGCATGGGCTTTTACCTGTTGTTTGCGCTGGCGGTGACCGCGTCGGTGCAACTCGTCGGTGTCTATCTGGTCTTCACCAGCCTGATCGTGCCGGCGCTCGCGGTGCGCAAGCTTCGTCCGGCCTTGCGGCTGCCCGCCGCCTATGCGCTGGGCGCGCTGGGTTATGCACTTGGGCTCGCGCTTTCGGCGCGCTTCGACCTGCCATCCGGCGCGGTGGTGGTGCTGGCGATGGCAGCCCTTGCGCCCATGGTGCCGCTTCTCTTGGCACCGCGGCGGGCTTGATCCGCGTGTTGATCGCAGCGATCGCTGCAGCCGAGGATCTTGCGGTGCGGGTCAGTTCAACCCGCTGATGTAGGCAGCCACCGCCTTCAGTTCGAGCTCGCTAAGCTTGCTGGCAATGGCGTGCATCACCGCGTTGTCGTTGGTGCGCTCGCGCTTGTTGAAGGCCTTCAACTGGTTCTCCGTGTACTGCGCGTGTTGACCGGCCAGGCGCGGCAGCGTGGCGGTGCCGCCGCCGTTCGCGCCGTGGCAGGAGGCACAGGCAGCCACGCCGGTGTAGGGGTTGCCGCGCACGAAGACGAATCGGCCCACCTGCGCCAGTTCGGCGTCGTCCACTTTGTGTGCCTGCGGCTTGCGTGACTCGAAGTACACGCCGAGGACCTTGAAGTCGGCCGGGCTCAGGTCCTCGACCATCGGCTGCATCGCGCTGCTCTTGCGCCGGCCCGACTTGTAGTCGGCCAGTTGGCGCTCGACATAGGCGGCGTGCTGGCCTGCCAAGCGCGGGAACACCGGGCTCGAGCTCTCGCCATCCACGCCGTGGCAGACAAAACACTTGCCCATAACGATTTCCTCAGCGCGCGCCGCGTCGTTGGCCAGCGCGGGGGCCGCGCACAGCAGAACCAGGGTGGCGGCAAGAAGTACTTTCATGGGCGTTGACTTGCAGACGTTGATTCAGGCCGGTGCGGCGACACCGGGCATCGGCTGGTCGGGCGCACTGTGGCGCTGGTCGAGCAGTCGGTCGGTCAGCGCGGCGGCAGCCCACATCGTGCACAGCGTGACCCAGGAGGTGATGGTGAACACCGCGGCTCCCGACAACCCGGCACCCACCGCGCAACCGCCGGCGAGCATGCCGCCGAAGCCCATCGCCATCGCGCCCAGCAGATAGCGGCGCATGCCGGCGCCGCCGGCGAAGCCCTCGAGCTTTAGTTCACCGAACAACGCCGCCGCCATGAAGGAGCCGAGAAACACTCCCGGCACCAGGCCAACGTCGAAGTTCACCGGTTTGTCAGTGACGAAGAGCACGCGCGTCAGCACCTCGGCCGACGGGCCGGTGAAGCTCAGTGCCTGGATCGGGTGCGGGTCGAAGGACGCCTTGGAGATCGCGTAAGTCGCCCACCATGCGGCGGTGATGCACAGCCCAACGCCGATCGCCCCGGCCCAGCCCCAGGCGGGCACCCGTTGATGCCGCGCCCAGCGCACCGCTGCGGCGAGCCAAACGGCGCCGAAGAGCAGGGCGCCTGAATGGCCGATGCCCAGTCGCAGCGTCAGGTCGCGGGCCGCGCCGCCATCGACCGTCCACCAGGCGGAGATGGCCTCGCGCAGCGGCGACAGCGCGCCCGTCCAGGCCGCCTGTGCGGTGACTGCGAAGACCAGCCCCGACAGCAGCGAGCGCAGGTTTCCCTGCGCGGCCAGGACCAGCAAGCGGCTGGAGCAGCCTCGGGCCAGGATCATGCCCATGCCGAACAGTGCGCCGCCGATGGCCGCGCCCGACAGGCTGCCGCGCGCGGCGATCTGCCGTGCGTCGCTGGCGTCGAAGGCGCCGAGCAGCACCAGCGCCTGTGTCGCCAGCACCGCCGTGGCGAAGGCGAACAGCCACACGGTCAGCTTGCCGCCGGTGACGCGGCGCGAGAACTCGATGACGGCCGAACGCAGGCAGAAACGCGAACGCTGGGCCAGGAAGCCGAAAGCCAGGCCGATCAACAGCCCGGCCCAGGCCAGGCTCCAGTCCTCACCCAGCCGCTCGATCAGCGCTTCCAGGCGCACATCACTTCCTCAGGGTTTGATGTAGGCGCTGCCTGCCAGTTGCAGCTTGGCCAAGCGCACCACGCCAGAGGGCGTGAAGGTGGCCTCCTGGATGAACTGTTCCTTCTTCAGGTTGCGGTTCTTCAGCGTGATCTCGCAGATTTCGAAGGTGACACCCCGTGCGGCCAGTGCCGACACTGGCCCGGCGAAGGACGCTCCGTTGGCGTCCTTCGCGCCTTCGAGCAGGAAGTCCACGCCGTTTGCATGCGTGACCACGACGATCTTGGTGTCGGGCGCGACATCCAGGTGGTTGCGAATGTTGCGCAGACCCTTCAGCCCTTGCGTCGCCGCATCGTCGATGTGATAGACGACCTTGTCCTGCGCCCAGGCGCCGATCGAGGCGGTGGCGATGACGGCGGCGGCGATGAATTGACGGATCTTCATGCAATGACTCCTGTGGATGAAGGCTGCAACTATGCCAGCCCCGGGTTGCCCTGCACGCCGACCAGCTTCGGCGTGTTGATCTTGCGCGGCGTCACGCGACCGCCACTTTGCGACTTGAGCCAGCCCTCGACCAGATCCCATACTGGCATGTTGTTCTTCGCGTCCTCGCTCACCGGCGCCCAGCCGGCGACCTTGTAGCTCTTGTCGGCTTCGAGCGGCTGGCCGCCCAGCCTCATGTCGCTGATGCGCGAGCCCATCGTGGCGTTCGGCGTCATCGTGTACTGCAGCCCGCCGACACGCACCATGTCGCCGCCCTGCTGGTAGTACGGGTCGGGGTTGAAGAGGTTGTCGGCCACGTCCTCGAGGATGGTCTTGATCATCGTGCCGCTGATGTTCGACACGGTGGTGTAGGGATAGGTGATGGCCACCTGGTCCATCATCAGCTCGCGCGTGATGGCATCACCCGGCAGCAGGCTGGTACCCCAGCGGAAGCCGGGCGAGAACGCGATCTGCGCGCCTTGCACGTCCATCAGCGCATCGCACAGCAGCTGGTCCCAGCTGCCGTTGAAGTTGCCGCGCCGGTACAGCAGCCCGTCCGTGACGGCGAGTTTCTCGGCCAGCTTGGCTTCGTGCGGCGCGCGGATCTTTGTGATCAACGTGTCCATCTCCGCGTCGGGCTTGAGCATGTTGCTGAACACCGGCAGCAGCCGATAGCGGTGCTGCG
>Ga0316195_10000107_pt1 | contig 26395 bp, 20 predicted proteins | sample Phised1_MG_FD_204937 | JGI IMG/M metagenome (GOLD analysis project Ga0316195, IMG submission 204937) | Coastal sediment microbial communities from Maine, United States - Phippsburg sediment 1 | ecosystem: Environmental > Aquatic > Marine > Coastal > Sediment | place: USA: Maine | collected...
ATACGGATCCAGATGAAACGCGGCATAAGCCGTTTCGCCCATATCTTCGACCAGGTCAGCATAGACTTTGTCCATGTCGCCCTGATCCTGTCCGTCGTTAAAACTGCAGGCCCACATTTCAACCGGCCTGAATGAGGGCGGGCCATCCTGCGCGAATGACATCGATATCCCCATCAACAGTGTGCAAGCTGCCGTGACGGCAGCGAGAAGTAGTCGCTTCATAGGTTAATTCCTTGTTTTTATTATAAAAACAGCACCAACAGCGGTGCCAGTACCTTAAGCGTAGTAGGTTCCGGGGGAATTGCCGGGACTCGGCGAAATACCTGCAGCGGTCAGGCGACGGCGGCGCGCGGCAGGATGTCCGCGAGAGCGCTCAATACCGCGTTGACTTCGTCTTCGCTGTTGTAATGAACCGGCCCGATGCGAACCACACCGCCGGAATCTTCGACGCCGAGAAGGTTCGTTACTTCGACAGCGTACATGTTGCCACTCCAGACGAAAATATTACGCGCGCCCAGCTCTTCTGCGACGACATCCGGCGAAACGCTGTCCGCCGTGAATGAGACTGTTGGTACCCGGCGGTCCATTGCATCAGGTGCCGTGATGCCCTGGACATGCACGCCGGGCAATGACTGCAAACCCCGGGTCAGGATTGAACCGAGGTTGGCTTCATAATCGAACAAAAGGTCCATCGCAGCGTGAACGTACTTGCGGCGGCCTTCGAAGTGGCTGTATCTGTCGTGATAATCGCCGGCCATCGTTTCTCCAACCCAGGCGAAATAGTCCACCGCCGCAATCGTTCCTGCCATGCCTTCATGACTTTGCGTTCCGGTCTCGAAGCATCCCGGTATTTCCTCCGGCGCTGGTCGCAATTTGTAGGCATCGAGTTTTTCGAGGACTTCACGACGTCCCCAGAGAATCCCCTGGTGCGGACCGAAGAATTTGTAGGCGGAACACACGAGGAAATCACAGCCGATGTCCTGAACGTCCGTCGATAAATGTGGCGCCGACTGGACGGCGTCGATGTAGGTCATCGCACCCGCCGCTTTGGCCTTGGCGCAGATAGCCTTCACATCGTTTATCGTCCCGATCAGGTTGCTTGCTGCGCCGACGCAAACCAGTTTCGTTCTGTCGGTCAGGACATTGTCCAGGGCATCTGAATCGAACTCGAACGTCTCCGTATTGAACGGCAGCCAGCGAACCTCCAATCCCAGGTCTTTTGCCAGCAACAACCACGGCGAGATGTTCGCGTCGTGATCCATGCGTGAAAGCACGATTTCGTCGCCCGGCTTCAAAAGCCTGCCAATCGAGCGCGAAATATGCAAAGTCAATGTCGTCATGTTCTGGCCAAACACAATTTCATCGGGCGAGGCCGCGTTCAACATGTCGGCCATTGCATCGTGAACACCGTCAACGATCTGGTCGGCACGCTGCGAAGTGACGAATGACCCGTGCATATTGGCATTTGACTCGATGAGACACTGGCTCATGCTGTCGACGACAGACTGAGGCACCTGGGTACCTGCCGGGTTATCGAAGTAGATACGGGGCACACCGTGATCTGTTATGGATAACGCAGGAAATTTTGCACGAATCATGTTCAGATCGAATGACATGTAGATAGCTCTTTAGGTTGCGGTTTATTAAGGTATCAGCGCTTGCGAGATACGGGACGACGATCCCTGACGGGCACAATCTCCTCATCCTGCCCGCCCCATTTCTCTCTGTGGGCGTCGGCCGCTTGCTGGCGGACCTTGGCGTGACGGGACGTCAATAGTAGTGTGTTCGGGTCACAGACAACTGCCTTGATCAATCCGAGGTCGCTGGCCGCGTCGAAAAGACTCGGATACCAGCGTTCCCAGTTAGGCAAAAGCTCTTCGACCTGATCACGGAGACTCATGTTTCGAATGTATACGAGGCAGCCGATCGTTACAACGACGCGGCCGCTGGAATTATTGAAAGTTTTGCGATAGGTGCCGCAGGGCTGTGGCGGCCGGTTATTCTTCCAGAATTTTGCTGGCAAACAAGATTGCCATGAGCAGTGTTGCACCAAGAATTATTGTGGATGCCTGCGGCATTCCGCTGAGCGATATCTTGTCCAGGTTGATGAGGCCACCGGCCACGGAATTCAGCAGTGTCGGCGCGATGCCAGCAAGCTCCATCATCGGCCTGGCTGCAATCGCAGCACCGACACCAATGCCTGCCGGTAACGTTAGTCGTCGAACCCACATTTGACGTCGGGCACGCGAGACAATTTTCACCGAGAAGCCATCATCAGCAATCGGTTCAGACCTGAACATCGACTCGAGTTTCAGGTCTTCTTTATCCTTGATTCGTTCAGCCATATTTATGATCTTCGATGTCAAAACTTTCCCTGATCTTTTCCTTGCCGCGAAAGATGATCGACTTAACAGTGCCAATCGGCAGACTCGCGGCGTCGCCGATCTCCCTGTGCGACAGCCCGCAGGCGTAAGAAAGAATCATTACTGCGCGTTCTTCCTCCGTCAAGACTGCCAGAAACTTGTCGAGATCGGAAATTTCATTCGATTCCTCGACCTTTGTGCTGCTCGGGTCATGCCCCACTTCTTCCAGTATTTCGGCGTAGCGGGATGACTTCCGTTTTGATTGCAGGAAGGTTGTGTAAGCAACTTTAAGCAACCAGCCAATGAACGTCCCCTTTCCCTGAAAGGTGTGAAGCTTGTTCCAGGCATGTAAGAAAGCGTCCTGTGCAAGATCGTCTGCGAGAACATAGTCGCGCGTGAGCTTGCGCAGAAAGTTGCGAACCTGGGATTGATGGCGGCGTACCAGTTCACCGAAAGCTCCGGCATCCTGCCGCGCCACCACCTGGGCCACCAGTTCATTGTCGCCAACCCCTGGTGCCCCCAAATTGCGACTTACTCTGATGATTCTCTTTTCGCTCCATAACGATACATAATCATGTAAGCGCAGCCGATGCAGAACGGCAAGGCCGCACCAGCCAACAGCCCACGAAGCGCGTCCGGTCTGGGCACGGCGAATCCAATCAGCACCAGTCCTGCTGCCAGTGAAAGCCAGATAAGTCCACGCCTCAGATCGCGGTCCTTGTCGGGCTCCGGCTCGCCAAGCTGTTTGATAAATTCCGGACTCAGCTCATTGCCTTTATCCAGCGCCAGCCTGAACGTGTGCTGTGTCTCCACCCGGGTCCGGTGCCTCAGGTACAGCCAAACGATGATTACGAGTGCCATCGAAATGAACATCACGTGGGGTATAAGTTCTTCTGCCATTTTCAGCTCCATCAATTCACGGGGCCGATTGCCCCCTTTTCATGATTCAGATGCCTCTGAATCGGCATTTGGATGCAAAACTATCCCGATCTTTTTTTATCTTATATATCAGCAGGTTATAGACTCTCTGGAGGGTGCCGGAAACGGTGTTTCGACCATTGTGGCAGATTCCCGGGTCATATACCGTCGGTCATAGGGCCAGCCGGTCAACCAATGCAGGGTTGCCGGTAGAGAAGTGTTTCCCGGAAAGCGAGAACGCGATGCCGATCAAAGACCTGATCAGCGCGTGATCCCTTTATTGGCTCGCAGCGCCTGCAAAGGCGACGGAATGACTACGCGTTTCTTGCGGCCCACAGTGCAAGCAATTCCGCTTCCCGCTCCGGCGCCAGGCCTGCCCGCATGGTCGCTGTCCGGTCCCCCGGCAATGTCCTCCACCAGGCTACCGTGTCACGCGCGGTCTCGCGAGTTGGCCGATTCTTCAGCCCTGCCGCGATGGCACGGCTTCCATCAACGGCCATTAATGCCGCCATTTCACCGGCCGGATCCTCCCAGATTGGTAACCGAACCTCATGTTCGTTGAGAAAGTCCGCGCTGACCCAGGTCGGCGTCATGTCAGACGCAGTGACTGCCAGGCTATCTTCCATGAGGTCGCCCATCTTGAACGAACCGCCCGGCGTGCAGGTATTGAAAATTCCGATAATCGTCTGCTCCAGACAGTCGACTGTGAAGTTGGCGAGATCCCGGACATCAATAATCTGGATATCGTCATTCGGCGTCCCGGGCCACAACATTTCACCGCCGCGCAGGGTTCGGACGGGCCAGTAGGTATACCGGTCGGTACGATCGCCCGGTCCGCAAATATAGGTTGGCCTGAGAATCGTCGTGCGATCAGCGCCTACCTCGGACAAAACTCGTTTTTCGCAAAGCGCCTTGAGCGGTCCGTACGTCTCGCCGGTTACCTCTTCAACCGTTTCGTCTTCGAGCGTACCAAGCGCCGTGTCTTCATCAACGGGTTGGCTGGCGTCACCGTACACGGAGATCGTAGAAATATAGATGTAGTGTGAAACGACAGGGGCAAGACGCCTGGCCGAATCCTCGACATGCCTCGGCACATAACCGGAATTGTCGACCACAACGTCCCATTCGCCACCTTCCAGCGAATCCAGTCCATCGTCACGATCCCCCTTGTACAGCTTGATATCGGGAAACAGCTCGCTGTCTGTTCGGCCGCGATTGAACAGTTCGACCTCGTGGCCGCGCCTGAGCATCTCCCTGACCATGTGCGGTCCTATAAACCCCGTGCCACCGAGGATCAAAATTCGCAGTGGTTGCCACGGTTTCGCTTCGGGTTCCCGGCTTGTCGACGCTTCAGGACTGCAGCCGGCTGCGACAGCCGCCCCACCTAACAAGCTTGTCTGGAGAAATCGCCGCCTGGTGTTATTCATATATGTGGCTCCGGGTTCTGTGTATACCGGTCAGTGTGCTTGCCCCGATCGGGAATGTTCGTAGCCGGGCAATATCGCTATCAGCGATATCGATTCATCAGATCTGCCAGCTTGTCGTTGCCCGGGTTCAGATCCTCATAAGCCAATTGTGAGAGCGGCGTTTCCACGGTGCTTGCATCAGAGTGCATGTCACCTGTCGACTCGTCGATATAGAGGAGGCCCGTGATAATTTCACCCTGGTTGATACTGTCGCGCAGATACGAAAATGCTGCTGCCCGGCTGGTCGGATCGTATTTCTCATCGATCTTTCGGAAGACGATCTTGCTGCCGTCGTGAAGCTTGACGGGCATTGCCTTGCCTTCGTCGTATGCTGCGACGATCTCTTCACTGGGTGGAATGTAATCGGCATCAATGACGTGGTGGTAATGTTTGCGCGTGTGCGCATAACTCTTGGTTGAGCCTACATTGTCATTGAAGGTCACGCAGGGGCTGATGACGTCCAGCAAAGCGAATCCTTTATGCGTCAGCGCACCTTTGATCAATGGCACCAGTTGTTGCTTGTCCCCGGAAAAACTGCGCGCGATATAAGTCGCTCCCAGCCCGATTGCCGTGCTTACGGGGTCAATGGGCATCTGCTGGTTCGGCGGGGATTTTTTTGCGACGCTGCCGACATCAGCGGACGCCGAATACTGCCCCTTCGTCAGGCCGTAGACGCCATTATTCTCAATGATGTAGCACATATTGAGGTTGCGACGGATGACATGTGCGAATTGCCCCATACCAATGGAGAGTGAATCGCCGTCACCGGACACTCCTATGTACGTGAGGTCGCGATTAGCCGCGTTCGCGCCGGTAGTCACTGATGCCATTCGGCCGTGCACAGAATTGAATCCATGAGACTGCGACACGAAATATGCCGGGGTTTTCGACGAGCAACCGATGCCGCTCATTTTTGCAAGCTTGTGAGGCTCAATGCCGAGTTCAAAGACCGCCTGGATAATGGCCGCCGTAATAGAATCGTGCCCGCAACCCGCGCAGAGCGTCGAAACACCACCCTCGTAATCACGGGCGGTCAGGCCCAGCTTGTTTCGAGGCATATTGGGGTGGGCGACTTTCGGTTTGGCTATATAACTCATCGACTTTCTCCGCGGCTCAGGCTGCCTGCCCTTTTGCCGCCTCTTCCAGAACACGTTCAATAACGAAGTCGGCGCTGATGGGCAGGCCCTTGTAGTGAAGCATTGAAATCAGCTTCTTCGGGTCGGTATCGATATCCAGCATCAATAATGTACGAAGTTGAGCATCCCGATTCTGCTCCACGACATATATCCGTTCATGCTTATCGATGAAATCCTGAACTGAATCAGTGAATGGGAATGCCTTTACCCTGCAATAGTTCAGGCCAATGTTCTTGTCTTTGAGTTTGACCAGCGCTTCTTTGACCGCCCCGTCACAGCTTCCAAACGACAGGATCGCACTCTTGTTGAATTTTGAATATTCAATGACCGGCTCCGGCACCAGGGTACGCGCCGTCTCCCACTTGACGAGGAGACGGTCGACGACTTCCTGATAGGCGTCGGCATCTTCCGTATAGGCGCCGAGCTTCGTGTGTCCTGATCCGCGAGTAAAGTAGGCGCCCTTCGGATGCTCGCCCGGCAACGTACGATACGCAATGCCGTCGCCGTCAACGTCGAGGTAGCGATGGAACCTGTCCATACCCTCGAGGTCTTCGGCCGACAAGACTTTGCCTTTGTCGGGCACGTAGTCTTCATCCCACGTCAAATCAGGACACATCCAGTCGTTCATGCCGATATCGAGGTCAGACAGAACCATGACCGGCGTTTGCAGCCTGTCGGCAAGGTCGAACGCCAGTCTCGCGGAATAAAAGCACTCTTCCGGATTGGCGGGGAACAGTAATACGTGTTTGGTATCACCGTGCGAGGCGTAGGCGCAGGAAATCAGGTCGCACTGCTGTGTACGGGTGGGCATACCCGTTGACGGGCCGGTTCGCTGGACATCGAAGATGACCGCGGGAACCTCGGCATAATAGGCAAAGCCGATGAACTCACTCATGAGCGATATGCCAGGACCACTGGTTGGCGTGAACGCCCGTGCCCCGTTCCAGGCCGCACCGAGCACAACGCCAATTGCAGCCAGCTCGTCTTCCGCCTGCACGATGCAGAATTTCTTCCGGCCTTCGTCGTCCATCCGGTACTGCTTGCAAAACGATTTGTAAGCGTCCATGAGTGAAGTAGACGGCGTGATCGGATACCAGGCGCCCACCGTAGCGCCCGCATAAACACAACCCAGGCCCGCCGCTGTATTGCCGTCAATAATGATATGGCCGGCGGTCTTGTCCATTTTCTCGACCTTGACGGGCAACGGGCAACTGAAGCGCTCGTTTGCATAGTCGTAACCGAGACGAATAGCTTCGAGATTCGACTCCACGAGGTGCGCCTTCGATGCGAAAGTCTCGCTTAACAGCTTACTGATGACTTCAAGATCGATGTCGAGCAGCGCCGCAACGACACCGACATAAGCAATGTTCTTCATCAGGATGCGTTCTCGCGCCGTGTTGAAGTGCTCATTGCACATTCTCGATAGTGGAACGCCCAGCACATTGATGTCTTCACGATCGAGCAGCCGGCTGCGCGGCCAGGTCGAGTCGTAAATCAGCCACCCGCCCGGGCGAACAGCAGCCAGGTCTTCCCCGTAGGTCTGCGCGTTCATCGCAACCATCAGATCAATCCGATCGGTGCGCGCCTGAAAACCATCGCCGGTTACGCGAATTTCGTACCAGGTGGGCAATCCCTGGATGTTTGATGGAAAGTAATTCTTGCCGACAACAGGAATTCCCATGCGGAATATCGCCTTCATCAGAAGACCATTCGCGCTCGCGGAACCGGTGCCATTGACCGTGGCGATTTTAATGACGACGTCGTTGACGGTGGACACGAACTGCGTTCCTCAGAGGTTTATCGGAAAAATAGAAAGGTGTCGACGGGCAGCGTGCATCTGGATATTCACGTCCGGACTAATTGCCCCCCGCACCGACTCGTTTTGGCCGCCCGGACCCGGCTTCGTCTTTGGCGTACGGAATGAGTATTTCAGATTTTTGCATGTCCCAGGCGCCGGTCGGACACCTTTCAGCGCACAAGCTGCAATGTACGCAAAGATCTTCGTCCTTCACCATCACGCGACCTGTCTGCGGCAATTCAGCGGACACGTACAAATCCTGCTCGGTGTTTTCGGCGGGTGCCGACAATCTCGTACGCAGATCGGCTTCTTCGCCATCCTGCGTGATTGTCAGGCAATTGACGGGGCAAATATCGATGCAGGCATCACATTCAATACACAGCTTCTCGACGAACACTGTCTGTATGTCGCAGTTCAGGCAACGCTCCACTTCCTGAATGGTCTGTTCCACCGTAAAGCCAAGCTCAACTTCGATATCGAGTTTCTTGAACCGTTCCAGAAGATCTACATGCGGCATTATCCGCCGCTCTGACGGATCGTAGCTGTTTGAAAAGCTCCACTCGTGAATGCCCATTTTCTGGCTACTCAGGTTCACACCACGAGGCAGGCGCTCATTCAGGTCATCACCGCTGCAGTATTTATGAATCGAGATCGCAGCTTCGTGGCCATGGGCGACAGCCCAGATAATGTTCTTTGGCCCGAATGCCGAGTCACCGCCGAAAAAGACCCCGTCCCGTGAACACATCATCGTCTTCTCGTCGACGACCGGGCACTCCCATTCGTCAAATTCAATGCCGATGTCCCGCTCGATCCACGGAAACGCATTGTCCTGACCGATTGCGAGGATAACGTCGTCGCAGGGAATAGTGACTTCGCCAACCGACGTGCCGCGATCAATGCGGCCGTTCTCATCGATGTTGTACTCCATCTGATCGAACACCATCCCGACCAGCTTGCCATCTTCGATGACAAATTCCCTGGGCGAGTGATTGACAAGTATCTCGACGTTCTCCTCTTCTGCGTCTTCCAGCTCCCAGTCGGAAGCCTTGAAGAAACCGCGCGGTTTACGCGCCATGACTTTGACGTCTTTTGCGCCCAGCCGGAGTGACGTTCTGCAACAATCCATTGCCGTATTGCCGACACCGATGATCAGAACGTTTTCGCCGATTGCCTTCGTGTGCTCGAAGGCGACGGACTCCAGCCAGTCGATGCCGATATAAATATTTGGTGTGTCGTAACGGCCAGGCAGATTCAGTTCCTTGCCGCGCGGCGCCCCGGTGCCGACAAAAACCGCATCGAAGCCGCCATCGTCCAGAAGCTCCCGCATACTTTCTATGCGGTGATTCATTTTCAGATCCGCGCCCATGTCAAGAATGTAGCCGATCTCCTCGTCAAGAACCTTGGGCGGCAAGCGGAATTGCGGAATGTTCGTGCGCATGAGGCCACCGGTCATATTCAGCGCCTCGAAGATCGTCACCTCGTAGCCCAATGGCAAGAGGTCATTCGCGACAGCAAGTGACGCACAACCGGCACCAATCAGCGCGACCTTTTTGCCATTTGTCTTTTCGGGAGCTTGTGGCAGCCGCGCGGTGATGTCTTCGCGGTGGTCTGCGGCGACACGTTTCAGGCGGCAGATGGCGACGGGCTTGTCTTCAACCCGGCCCCGGCGGCAAGCAGGTTCACAGGGCCGGTCACAGACCCGGCCCAGGATGCCGGGGAAAATATTGGATTCGCGGTTCAGCATATACGCATCGGAGAACTCTCCTTGCGCGATCAGCCGAATATAGCCCGGAACGTCGGTGTGCGCGGGACAGGCCCACTGACAGTCGACGACCTTGTGAAAGTAATCCGGATTAGACGTATCGGTTGGCTTCATTCAAGTGACGCCCGGATGGCGCTCCTGCTATCCGGCGACCTCGCCGCTACCGCAACTCCGCGTAGGATAGCGGGATCACCCGGAAAGTAAACTGTTTTAGACTCGAGCGTTTTTGGGTCACCATAAGCCATCATATACATAAGTGTGAATTGCCGCCTATCGGGCACGATTGCATTCGAGCCGCTGACCCGCGATATCGCCGGTCAGCTCTCCACCAGAATAGACAATGTTGCCGTTTACGATGGTCGTATCGACGCTCGAGCCAAACGTATGGCCCTCGAATGGCGACCAGTGACACTTCGCCAACAGGTTGGCAGACTCCACTGTATATGGCTTGGCCGGATCCATCAGCACAAGATCGGCAAAATAGCCCTCCCGGACATAGCCACGATCCACGACACCAAATATATCGGCGACCGCGTGGCTGGTCTTGTCGACAATCTGTTCGTAGTTGAGCTGCCCGTCCTTCGCCAGGTCGAACAGGCACAGCATCACGTGTTGCACCAGGGGCAGGCCCGCCGGCGCTTTAAAATAGGATTTACCTTTCTCGGCGATCGTATGAGGCGCATGGTCGGTCGCGATGATATCGATTCGATCTTCATTGACGGCCTTGATCAAGGCAGCCCGATCGTCGGCGGTCTTGATGGCAGGATTGCACTTTATTCGCGTGCCGAGATCCTTGTAGCGGCTTTCGTCGAACCACAAATGGTGCACGCATACCTCGGCAGTGATGCGTTTCCCGTTGCGGTGCCCCTTGGAGAACAGGCCCATTTCGATTGCGGTTGTCAGGTGCAACACATGCAGCAGGGAATCATGCCGGCGCGCCAGGTCGACGGCCTGACTTGATGACAGGAGGCAAGCGTTTGCAGATCGTATATTGGGATGCTCGGACATCGGCACATCTTCGCCGAACTCCGCCTTGGCTTTCGCTTCGTTGTCGCGGATCGTCGGAGAATGCTCGCAATGCGTCAAAACGATAACCGGCGCGTGCTCGAACAGCTTGTCCAGCGCTTCCGGGTTATCAACCAGCATGTCACCTGTTGATGCTCCCATGAAAGCCTTGATGCCGCACGCCTCGCCAACCTGAAGTGCCTTGATTTCTTCGATATTGCGATTGGTTGCGCCAAGGTAGAAACCATAGTTGGCGCTGCAGCGTCCTTCGGCAATTTTGTACTTGTCGGCAAGCGCTTCCCGATTCGTCGTTTGCGGATTGACGTTGGGCATATCCATGAAGCTGGTGATACCGCCCGCCACCGCGGCGGCAGACTCGGTAGCCAGGTCGCCTTTATTCGTCAGCCCGGGCTCCCGAAAGTGCACCTGGTCGTCAATCATGCCCGGAAGCAGTAACTTGCCGTCAGCATCCAGCACATCCGTGTCGCCATCGGCATCGATGCCTGAGCCGATCTTCTCGATACGATCGCCTCTAATTAGCACATCGGCATCGCGGGTCTTGCCTTCATTGACAAGGCGTGCGTTGGTAATCAGAAGTTTGTTCATCGTCTCTCGGTATCAGGCAAACGCATCGGTGGCCATCACCAGTTCGTGGGTGTTGCCGGGTTCAAAGGCCGCATGACCGGCATCCGGCACAATTCTAAGATCGGCTTCGGGCCAGACCTGGGATAGTTCCCAGGCAGACACAGCGGGACAAACGACATCGTAGCGCCCCTGCACAATAACTGCCGGGATATTTCGGATCAGGTCGATATTATCGATCAACTGGTTGTCTTTCATGAATCCGTTGTTGACAAAATAGTGGCACTCGATCCGGGCCAGCGCCAGTGCCATGTCGTCAGCCGCAAAGTCCGCAGCGATTTCGGCATTTGGCAGCAAGGTGCTTGTCGTTCCTTCCCATACGGACCATGCCTTCGCCGCAGCCATCTGCACATCCCGGTCGTCACTGGTCAGTCTCTTGTGATACGCCGAGAGCAGGTCGCCCCGTTCATCCGGCGGGATGGGTTCGAGATAATGTCTCCAGCGATCCGGAAAGATCTCGCTGGCGCCGTGCTGATAGAACCAGTCGATCTCTTTCTTGCGCAACATGAAGATGCCGCGCAACACGATTTCGGTGACCCGTTCCGGGTGTGACTGACAGTAAGCCAACGCTAGCGTGCTGCCCCAGGAACCGCCGAAAACCTGCCATTTGTCGACATTCAGGGCTGCCCGAAGGACCTCTATGTCGCCGACAAGGTCCCAGGTGGTGTTGTCCTCGAGGCTGGCATGTGGCTTGCTCCTGCCGCTACCGCGCTGGTCAAACAATATGATGCGATAGGCGTCGGGATTCCAGAACCGACGCATGCCCGGCGTGCACCCGCCGCCGGGCCCTCCGTGAAGAAAGACAACGGGTTTGCCTTGCGGGTTACCGCACTCCTCGTAATACAGCTGGTGGCCGCTGCCGACCTCGAGAAAACCCGTCCGGTTGGGTTCAATCGGCGGATAGAGTTCGCGCCGTGAAATGTCTGATGTCATGGCTTGGATTATGAAAGGGCCGGCGCGTGATTGCCATTCCTTTGCGCAAACAGGGGTTGCTGCGACCTATACGGCGCCAAGCGAAATCACCTGTCCGGCAAGTCGTATCGCGCCAGGGCGATGTGCAACACTGACAATCGTAATGTTCAGGCCGTCAATGTTCTCAAGGACGCGCGCCTCCGTTTCGACATCCAGATGACTGGTCGCCTCGTCGAGAAACAGAATTCGCGGGCGGTTGTATAGCGCTCGCGCAAGGATAAGTCGCTGGACCTGTCCGCCCGAAAGGCCCAGCCCGGTATCACCGATGAGCGTCTCGGTCCGCATTGGCAGTTTCTGGATGTCATCCCAGATCTCGGCTGCAACCGCTGCTGACCGGACACGCGCAAGATCCGGCAGCGGAGAAAATGCGGCGATGTTCATCGCCACCGATCCCTGGAAGAGGTTGTCATTCTGCATCACCATGCCGATCTGACCACGCAGCGTATCCCGATCCCAGAGTGACATCTCGATCCCATCGAACAACACCTGACCGGAGCGGGGCTCAAGCTGACCGGCAAGAATCTTCAGCAGGGTGGTCTTGCCACTCCCAGATGGACCGGTAATGACCGCGTGGGTGCCGGCCGAAATATCGCAACTGACCTGACCGAAGACAAGGTCGCCTTCGGCGAAGCCGAAAGAAAGATCGCTCGCCCGTAAATTTCCGCTGAAACCCGAAACCACTGCGCCTGGCGGGCTTTCCCTTTGCGGCGTTGCCAGCGCAAGATCGGAAAGGCGACCGATGTGCACTTTCAGCAGAGCAAATCGCTGAAACGCCTCCATCAAACCCAGTGCCGCACCGCCAAAACGGCCACGCAGACTCATGAACGCAAACAGCACCCCGACAGTCACCTCTCGTTCAAGCACGCCACCAATTCCAACGGCCAGAAACGTCACCTGCTCCAGCGTACCGATCAGGCCCGACACAGACGACCTTAGAATGGCCAGCTTGCCCTGCTGAACATTCGCTCCGGTAGCCTGCAGAAAATGATTTTGCCACTGAAGCCGCCGTACGTTGCCCAGACCAAGCACACTTACCGTTTCGTAACCGCGAAGCGTTTCAACCAGCGAACTGTTTTCCGCTGCGCGGTGGATCAGCATTCGCTCGCCAATCCTCCGGCTTGACGGCAACAGCGCGACCAGCAGGCCAGTCGACGCCAGTAAGCCGACCACCGAGATCAACGTCAGAGCTGGAGAATAGAGCAGCATGATCGACATCGTCGTTAGCAGCACCACAAGATTGACGATGCCACTGACGGCGTGGTCGGTCATCACCAGCCGGACCGGCGTCAACGACTCGAGCTTTGACATGAGATCACCAAGGTGACGACGCTGAACGAATGTCACTGGCAGACTGAGCACGTGTGCCATCAGGCTTACCGTGCTATCCACTGCCAGCTTCGTGCCGGTGTACAGGCTGACCCAGCTTCGCAAGCCGTCCAGCATGATGGTCAGCAGCATTATGACGGCGAGCCCGCCGAGCGCGCGATTCAACCAGACCCGATCCTGACCCAACACCACTTCATCAATAAGGATCTGGGTTGCAATCGAAGGCACCAGGGCCAGAAGCTGGGACGTCAGGAGCAGGAAGAGCATAACGCCGAGGTATCTGTACAGGCGACGAACCTGTCCGATGAGGGATCGGAAGCTGACCCTGGACTCTTCCTTTCCGGGCAGGAAATCGTGCTGCGCGCTGAACTCCAGCGCGATTCCGGTAAATGACTCATCGAGCTCTGTTCGGCTAATCGTTCGCCTGCCCGTCGCCGGGTCGTGAATCCTGACATGACGCCTGCCTGTCTTCGTCAGGACCACGAAGTGATTCATGCGCCAGTGGAGCACCGCCGGCAATTGCAGTCGTCCGATCTCAGACAAGGATAATTTCAAAGGCCTGGCGATGAGCCGCAGGTGACGTGCGGTGTGCAGGAGATCGCCGAGCGTAGCCCCGTGTCCGGAGCCGCGAAACCGGTTTCGCAGGGTATCCAGACTAACGTATCTGCCGTAACCGGCCGCTACCATCGTCAGGCACGCCAACCCGCACTCGGCTCGCTCCTGCTGCAGGATGACGGGAACGCGATGCCTTGTCAGCCCCGGCAGCGCATCAGGCACGGCCACCTTCCTTACCCGCATCGAGCTTCCGAACCAGCCACTGATAGAGCCGCATGCGGCGCTGAACGATCTTTGCCTGGAAAGTGGTACCCGGCGAAATTCGCCATGCCTCGCCGAATGCGGCGATGACATTGTCCTGCAGCATAGCCCGCACTTCGAAAACCGGGCCATTGAGGTTGAGCGGTACGGAGATTTCAGTGGGCAAAAGCGCAATGCCCGAGACTGACGTAACTACCGCAGAATGCGCCCCAAAGACAGCCTGCGGCCACGCATCCAGCTGCAGCTCGACTGATTGTCCGCTGCGAAGCAAACGGGCATTTGAACTGGACAGATACAGCCACGCTTCGAGCAGAACGTCGTCTTTGTGCAGCTTGGCGACCACCTGCCCCTGACTCACGAATTCGCCAGGCTGAACGAGCACGCGCGCCACAATGCCGTCTGCAGGCGAGCGAATACCCTGGGTCTGGAAGTAGGAGCCCAGTTCAATTTCTCGCCTGAGTTTTTCCGCGCGGAGCTCATATTCCGCCCGCTGCAGTTCCGCGCCTCGCCTTGTTTCTTCACGTGAAGTCCGAATACGGTCGAGTTCACTTTCGACACCAACAAGCAGTTGCTCAAGATTCAGGCTCGTCGCGCGCACCTGCATGAGCGATGCGCGATTCCGATCCATCTCATCCCGGGCAATGTGCCCGTCGTTGAAGAGTTCACGGAGACGGCTGAACCTGGCTTCGAGAATGGCCAGTTCTTCCCGACGTTCGGCGAGCTGACGGTTGCCCAACTGCAAACGCCGCTGTGTGCTCGCGAAGTTTCTCTCCAGTCCGGCAAGGCGGTCCTCGCTAATCTGCGCCTGGCGCTCCACGATGCCCTGCAGGAGCACGAGTTCGGCTCGAAATGACCGCAGTTGCATTTCTGACTTTGTTTCACCGACGACATTTGAACCAAGTGCTGACACCTCCATCAGCAGGTCCCCTGCGGTCACGCGTTTCGCATTTTCAACATGCACACTGGACACCTGGCCGGATTCAGTGGCAATAACATTTATGAATCCGCCGGGTGGCATGAGAACGCCGATCGCATTAGCCCGAAGCGGGACCTCGACGAAAATGCCAACAGCGGAAAGTGCAGCAACAACGACCATACTCGCAACCAGCGCAATACCTGACGACGGCGGCATGACCGCACTGACAGAACCGAACGGACGATCACCGGCAGCGGTCACCGCTGCGATGCGAAAGAGTTTTGCTTGCGGTGCCCGCCCGGAGGCTTCCCTGCTCATGCCGCGTCCCTTGAAATTCGGCGACCGTGGAGTACACCATTCCGGCCTGGTTATATTCGACGGGCGAATCTGCGCAAATTGCATCGAATCAATATCGTTCACCGGCCGGTACAGAGGAAACCATCGCCCTTAGCGGTGGCGATGCGTAAACTCCCTCCAAGATGACTATCGATGACTACATTGCATTAATTGACCAGGCGTCTGTCTATGACGTCGCAAAGAAGTCGCCGCTTGAACTGGCGAGCAATCTTTCGCTGCGCCTGAATAACCGTATTTTTATGAAACGGGAGGATTTGCAGCCCGTCTTTTCCTTCAAGCTACGGGGCGCTTACAACAAGCTGGCGACGCTCACTGAGGAAACAACAAAAGCCGGTGTCATCTGCAGCTCAGCCGGCAACCACGCGCAGGGCGTCGCGCTTGCCGCGCGGCGACGAAATATCCGCGCCGTTATCGTCATGCCTGTCACGACGCCATCGATCAAGGTCGATGCCGTTATAGCGCTTGGCGGAGAAGTTGTGCTCCATGGCGACACTTACGACGATGCTTATCACAAAGCTCGGGAACTGGAAGCCGCCCAGGGCCTGACATTCATTCATCCGTTTGATGACCCTGCCGTCATCGCAGGCCAGGGCACAATCGGCCGCGAACTGGTGGAGCAGATGGATGATGAAGTTCAGGCGGTATTCGTACCAATTGGCGGCGGCGGACTCATCGCGGGGATCGCCGCGTACCTCAAAGGCAAGAGACCGGATATCCGTATTATCGGCGTGGAGCCTGCCGATTCGGCTGCCATGAAGACTTCTCTGGCCGCGGGGAAGCCAGTGACCCTGGACCACGTCGGCATATTTGCGGATGGCGTCGCGGTTCGCCGGGTCGGCGATGAAACCTTCCGCCTGTGCCAGATGCTGGTAGATGAAATTATCACCGTCGATACGGACCAGATCTGCGCCGGCATCAAGGATATATTCGAAGACACGCGGTCGATCGTGGAACCTGCCGGGGCGCTTGCCGTCGCAGGAATGAAGAAGTACGTCGCAAAAAATAAATTGCAGAATCAATCGCTCGTCGTTATCAACTGCGGCGCCAATGTGAACTTCGACCGGCTTCGCCACATTGCCGAGCGAGCTGCGGTTGGCGAGGAGCAGGAAATGTTGCTTGCCGTCGAGATTCCTGAAAAACCCGGCAGTTTTCGGCAGTTTTGTGAAGCGCTCGGCCGTCGTGGCATCACCGAATTCAATTATCGCTACAACGATTCGAAAAACGCACATATTTTTGTAGGTGTGCAGTTACGACACGGTGCCAGGGAAAGGGCCAAACTGATCGCCAAGCTTGAGAAGCTTGGCTACTCGCTTGCGGACCTGAGCGATGATGAAATGGCCAAACTTCATATTCGCCATATGGTCGGCGGCAGTGCGTCCAACCTGGAAAACGAACGACTGTTCCGCTTCGAGTTTCCGGAGCGACCCGGCGCATTGCTGGATTTTCTGAAGGCCATTGGCACCGACTGGAATATCAGCCTGTTCCACTATCGGAATCACGGTTCCGATCACGGCCGGATTCTGGCTGGGATACAGGTTCCGGATGATGAATCGGATGAACTCGAGGCGCACCTGGCGGAGCTGAGATACACGCACTTCGAGGAGAGCGATAATCCTGCGTACAGAATGTTTCTCGCCTGAGCCTGCTACTCGCGGTAGGAAGAATCCCGCCGGTCGAGTTTCCTGAGGAGGCCCGGCCAGGCAAGTTCACCGCCAAACCCTTTCAGGACCGTTTCTACCTGCGCCTGAATTCCATCGACGATGGCGCCGTTAACCTGGACCAGTTCAACACCGCCTGAAAGCGCTGCGAGCTGAATCTGGCAAGCCGTTTCCAGGGCGTACATATAAAGAAATGCGTCCGGGATTGTCGAAGCTGCTGTCAGCAAACCATGGTTCCTGAGAATGAGGAAGTTCTTGTTCCCCATATCGGCAACCAGGCGCGGCTTCTCATCTTCGTTCAGGGCAATGCCCTCGTAGTCGTGATAGGCGAGAGACGAATACGGAAGAAGCGAGATTTGTGACAGCGGCATGAGTCCGCCGGCCTGCGCGGACACGGCAACGCCGGCTCTCGTATGCGTGTGCAGTACGCAGCCCGCGTCCTCCCGCGCTGCATGAATCGCGCTGTGAATCGTGAATCCCGCCGGATTCACGAAATGCGGTGTTTCGAGCACGACCTTACCGTCCAGGTCCACCTTCACCATGCTGCTTGCCGTCATTTCCTCAAACATCAATCCATAGGCATTGATCAGGAAATGATCTTCGGGACCGGGGACCCGGGCCGAAATATGGGTAAAAATGAGATCGTCCCAGCCGAACATCGCAACCAGCCGATAGCAGGCGGCAAGATTGATCCGAAGCTGCCATTCTTCCGCCGAAACCTGGTCCTTCACCGACACCTGACTTGCTGCTGTACTCATGCCCGCCTACCTCCAAGTGACCCACGGTCCGATTATACGATCCGGTTGGCCACCGGTTTCAGTTGAAACGTACTTTTTGACATATCGGGCGCTGATATGCCGAAAGATTTGCAACCATCGTAACGTCCGGCGCATCAAAGTCCTAAGAACTACGAAAGTGGTTCTGGAAATTCTGTTCTGGGTACACCTCAGACAGGGTGGCATACGAAACAATCGAATCTCCCAAAGGTTTTGTTTCGTAACTTCAAACGGTGGCTTCGGCCACCGTTTTTTTATGCCTGCTCGATCCCGGTAAGCGGCCAATCATAGTGCCGCACATCCTGTCTGCTACACTTCGAAAACCAATAAATAATAAGAAGGAACGCAGGATGTATCTTGCTCAAATCCTCGACGCCGTGAACTGGTTGGCCGTTGTTGTTGCTAGCGTGACCGCGTTCATCCTGGGAGCGGCCTGGTACTCCAAAGCGCTCTTCGGCAATGCCTGGATGCAGGAAGTCGGTCTGACGGAGGACGCCATCACGAGCGCCAATATGGCCCGGACTTTCGGTGGAACAGTCGTCCTGCAATTGCTAGCGGCCATTGCGCTCTCTGCTTTTTTGGGCAGTGGCAGCAACTGGATGGAAGGCTTGCACACGGGACTTTTGATCGGAATCTTCTGGGTGGCATCCGCCTATGGCGTCACCTACCTGTTCGAACAGCGATCGCTGCGACTGTGGTTAATTAACGCCGGCTACTATGTAGTGCTCTATGCCGCCATGGGCTCGATCATCGGGGCCTTCAAATAATTCACTGCACGGCGGATGCCGCAGCGTCTTACCACATCTCTTTCAGCCGGCCCGCAACATCGAGTCTTTTATTGGAACGCGGAACCAGGCGACCACTGGTGGCCGGCCTGCCGTGAAATGCCGCATCCATTGTCGCCATCAGGCTGTCAGTCAGAAACCGACTTCTGGCGCCATAAACATGCTTATCACCGTCTCGTCGTTGCTGAGTGACGTGATAGCGGAGCGGTGCGATCAGCGTGAGTGATTGCTTTGCGCGTGTCATTGCCACGTACAGTAACCTGCGTTCTTCTTCTATGAGTTCCGGCTTCCCCGTCGAAAACTCCGAGGGAAAATTTCCGTCAGAAAAATTCAATACGAATACAGAATCCCACTCCTGCCCCTTGGCGGAATGAACCGTCGACAGGATCAGGTAATCCTCGTCGAGGTAGGGGTCACCTGCCAGGTCTCCGGACGCTGAGGGCGGATCAAGCGTCAACTCCGTGAGGAAGCGCTCCCGTGTCGGATACTTGCCGGATATTTGTTCAAGCTGTTCCAGGTCGGCCTCACGAGTATCCAGACCATCATAAAGACGCTCAAGGTGCGGCTGGTACCAGCGGCGAACCTCGGCGAGATCCGTCTGCCAGCCGTGGTCGTCACTCACTGACGAGGCCAGCGAATTCATCAGGTCACAGAAAGCCGGCCAGTCCACCCGAGTTGCCGATGGCGGCGAAAAATTCCGCAATGCGGAAAAAGAATGATCGTTTGCGCTAAGGAATTCGAAGCAGCGCGCAGCATAAGCAGGTCCCATGCCGGGCAGCAGTTTGAGAACACGAAACGCGGCGACCTGGTTGCGCGGGTTGTCGCCCCACTTCAGCACTGACAGCAGGTCCTTGACGTGACCTGCCTCGAGAAACTTCAGGCCTCCGTATTTGACGTAGGGAATGTTACGCCGGACAAGTTCGAGTTCCAGCCTGTCACTGTGATGTGATCCCCGAAAAAGAACCGCCTGGTCTTTCAATTCGAGCCCCTGCTCTCTCCCCGCAAGTACGCCTTCGACAACAAAGTCCGCTTCCGCATCGCTATCCTCCACCGTGACGTACAGCGGCCGGCCTCCGCCTTTTTTTTCCGAGAACAGATTTTTTCGGTATTGCCGGTCAGCTTCGGCGATCAGGCAATTGGCGCTGTCAAGAATTGGTTGCGTCGAGCGGTAGTTCTCCTCCAGACTGATAATTCTGGCGGATGGCATGTACTGATCGGGGAACCCCAGGATGTTTTCCACTTCCGCAGCACGAAACGAATAGATCGACTGCGCGTCGTCGCCAACGACAGTCACGCCGGCACCGTCGGGCCTGATCGCGTTCAGGATGTCCGCCTGCAGGATATTCGTATCCTGGTATTCGTCGACGAGAACATGATCGAACCATGAGCTGAGTTCAGCCGCGAATTCTTCGTCTGCGACCAGGTAACTCCAGTAAAGCAGCAAATCGTCATAGTCCAGCGCCTGGCTTTTCAGCTTTTGCTCTACATAGCCACGAAAGAGCGATCTTAATTCCTCTTCCCAGTCAGCGCACCACGGGTAGGTTTCGTTGAGGGAATCCGCCAGCGCTTTGCGGGAATTCACGCAACGCGAATAGATGGACAGGCAGGTGTCCTTTTTCGGGAAGCGGCGCAATTTGCGCGACAGTCCAAGCTCGTGACGCACCACATCCATAAGATCGGCGGAATCGCCACGGTCAAGCACCGAAAAGCCCGGGTCCAGGTCCAGGTTGTGCGCATAGCGGCGCAACAGGCGGTTCGCAACAGAATGAAATGTGCCGGACCAGCTCAACACGTTGCTGGTCATGGGCGGATCATTGGCTCCGCGAAGCGCCTGGCGCACGATGGACTCGACCCGCCGGGTCATTTCCTGGGCGGCACGTCGCGTAAAGGTGAGTAGCAGAATTCGCTCCGGGTTCACCCCCTGGATGATCAGGTGTGCAACACGGTGAGCCAGCGTCATGGTCTTGCCTGTCCCGGCACCGGCAATGACCAGTAGCGGCCCGGCTGTGAAGCCACCGTCCGGGGTCTTCTGGCCGAAAGAGGCAGCCTGGCGCTGCGCCGGATTCAGGCGTCCGAGATAATCCGATTGTATTTCCGCAGCATCGCCCATAGCTGGTTTTTTATACAGTACTGTTTATATTTACACAACTCTTTACGTGAGCCCCCCGACAAAGGCCTCGGTCACCCGGGCCAGCTCAGTCGGGCGCTCAAAATGCACCATATGTCCGGCACCTGCGATGACCTCGGAACGAGCACCGCGGAACGGGTGCGATGACTCGTCGGGGTCGATCCAGGTCTTGGCCGCCGCCGTGAAATCGGTCTTTTCACCGATCACCAGCATTACAGGCGCCGTCACCCTCTCCCAGCAGGCCCTCGCTTCGGCGCGGCGATACTGAACGGCATTCGGCAGTTTGTGTGCGGGATCGGCTCGCAACATCACTCGCCCGTCATCGCTTTCCTCGGCCCACTGTCTGGCAATGTAGCGGGCCTTGTCCTCGCTCATTGCCGGGCTCTGCTTCAACAGACGCGTGGCCAGTTCCCCGAAGCCCGAATAGGTGGCAAAGGATGGCATGCTCCTGCTCTGTTCTATCCAGCGCCGAAAGTTGCGGGGCGCATTGGCCGGGTCGCTGTCGGCCAGTCCATATCCCTCTACATTGACGAAGGACCGAACCCGCTCAGGGAATATCCCCGCATACAGCCCTGCCACATTGGCACCCATGCTGTGTCCAAGCAGGTTTACGGCTTCTCCCGGACTGTATATCGACAGCAGGACGTCGAGATCAGCAACATAGTCCGGAAACCAGTAGCTCTGGCAGCGTAAACGCGAGCGGCCGAAGCCGCGCCAGTCCGGCGCGATCACAAACCAGTCCTTCTGCAGCTCATCGACGAAGAATTGAAACGACGCGGCACAATCAGCCCAGCCGTGAAGAAGCACCAGGAGCGGCCGGTCGCGATCACCCCACTCCAGAACGTGATAGTTCACGCCTCTGATCGCGTGCCTGCTGGAATCTGGAACAACTCGAGGCTCGTAAATTTGTGACGTTGTCATTTGCTGTCAGTCAAACCTTGGTTCATGCTACGAGGGTCGTGTATAACCCCTTTACATTCTCTTTTAAGACTTCAACGTAGTACAGGCCGCAGCGCTTAATGACATTCGAGATCGCACTTGTCCTCGGCATTCTGGCCATCTCACTGATCCTTTTCGTTAGCGAAGTCATTCGAATGGACCTCGTAGCCCTGCTGGTGCTCTGCGCGCTGGCGGTGACGGGTCTCGTTTCCACGGATGAGGCATTCGCCGGATTTTCAAACAGCGCCGTCATCACTGTCTGGGCCATGTTTATCCTGAGTGAAGGCCTGACACGCACCGGTATCGCGGACATTATCGGCCGACAGGTCATGCGACTCGCCGGCCGGCGGGAAATCGCGATGATCATCGTCATTATGCTCACCGCCGCCGTGCTGTCCGCCTTCATGAACAATATCGGTGTCGCAGCGCTGATGCTGCCCGTCGTAGTCGAGGTCGCCAGGCGCACGCGAATTTCACCTTCACGCCTCCTGATGCCCCTCGCTTACGCGACGCTGCTCGGGGGTTTGACGACGATGATCGGCACGCCACCGAACCTGTTGATCAGCGAGGTCATGGCACAAAATGGCTACGAAGCATTCAAGCTTTTCGATTTCACGCCGCTAGGCGGCGCAGTCATGGTGGTCGGCATCATATTCGTCGCGCTGATTGGCCGCTTCGTGTTGCCAAAGAAGAAAGCAGATCGCGATCGGCACCAGAGCCAGCGTAGTCTCAGGAACCGGTACAAACTTCAGGAACGCACTTTCCTGTTACGCGTACCGATGGACTCGATACTGGTCGGCAAGAACCTGAGTGAAACGCGCATCGGCTCGTCTACCGGGCTGATAATCCTCGCACTCACCCGTTTCGGCCGCAGTGAAACGCTGCCAAGCCGCCAGACAGTGCTGCGGGGCGGCGACGGCATCTTGGTGCAGGGCCGTGTCGATCAGTTCCGCGAACTGCAGCGCTGGAGTGACCTTGTTATCGAACGCGAGGCGCCGGTGCTGAAGTCAATGGTTGCGGCCAAAATCGCTTACGCCGAAGTCAGGCTGGCGGACGGATCACCGCTGGTCGGCGAACTCGTACGTCATGCCGGCTTTCGCTCACGCTTCAATGTCAGTGTCGTCGGCCTTTACCGACGCAACACTTATCGCCTCACCAACCTGGCCTATGTGCCTTTGCGCGCCGGCGACCGCATTCTCGTACAGGGAGAGGCAGAAGACGTCGAAAATCTCGACCGGTTCGCGGATTTCAGTGATGTCAAGCTACTCGCGGATGAAGAGCTGAGTGACAAGTACAACACCGACGAGCGAATGTTCGTCGTGCGCCTGCCAAAGTACAGTGATCTTGCAGAGGCCACGCTGGAGAAGAGCCGCCTGGCTGACGTGTTCGACTTTCGCGTCGTCGCCATATTCAGAGACGGCAAGCTCAAGGTCATGCCTCGTGGTGACGAAGTACTTGAGGGCGGCGATTTGCTACTCATCGAAGGTCAGCACGAAGACCTCGATGTTCTGCGCGGACTCCAGGAGCTGGAGGTGGAGACCAAGGTGGCGCCCAACCTGGGTGCGCTTGAGTCCGAGCGGCTGACATTGATGGATGCAACGCTCGATCCTCGCTCGAGCCTCGCCGGTCGAACGGTGGGCGAATTGAATTTTCGTGAGCGCTATGGCATCGAACTTGCCGGCATCTGGCGTGAAGGTGGGCCGATCGGCGACGATCTGGCGACAGAACGCCTGCAAATCGGTGATGCGCTCCTGATGCTGGGGCCACGCGACAAACTGCAACTGCTTAGCAACGATTCCGACTTTCTGATCCTGACACCGCTGGGCAAGGAACCGCCGGACACGCAGCGCGCTCCGCTGGCCGCATTCATCATGCTTGCCGTGGTCGCGAGCGTCATGGCCGGCTATGCGCCGATCGCTGTCGCCGCCGTTGTCGGCGGCAGCATCATGGTCCTGACCGGCTGCCTGACCATGGAAGAGGCCTACCGTGCTATCGACTGGCGTGCCATTTTCCTGATAGCCGGCATGTTGCCACTGGGGACAGCGATGCAGGACACCGGAGCGGCCAGCTACCTGGCGGACCAGGTGATGCTGCTGTTGGGTGAAGCGGGGCCCTGGCCGGTCATCGCCGGGCTTTATGTCCTGACCGCGATGGCCACGATGATCATTCCGACTGCGGCACTCGTGGTACTGATGTCACCGATCGTCCTGTCGGCAATGTCGGAGATGGGATATGCGCCGGAAACCGCGATGATGGCAATTGCCATGGCGGCCTCGGCAAGCTTTACCAGCCCGATTTCTCACCCGGCGAATATCCTGGTGATGGGCCCCGGCGGTTACCGATTCATCGATTACATCAAGGTCGGCGTGCCGCTCACAATCGTCGTGTTCGTGACCGTCATGATCCTGCTGCCGATACTTTGGCCGCTCCAACCCATTGCATCCTGACATCGGCCTCGTGGGCCTGAAGCCGGCCTGATCGACTACTACGGCAACAAGACAGTCGACCCGGTTGTTTTCCTTGCTTCCAGGTCGATATGCGCCTGGCTGGCATCTTTTAGCGCATAGCGCTGGTTAACACTGACATTGACGACGCCGCCACGCATCACCTCAAACAACTCGTCAGCCGCCGTGGTCAGGTCCTTGTGTGTCCCGATAAAATCAAACAGGACCGGCCGGGTAACATAAAGAGAATGCCGTTTGGCGAGTTCGGCGGGCGCGAACGGGTCAACCGGACCGGATGCATTGCCAAACGTGACCATGACGCCGTGCGGTCGCAAACAATCGAGCGATGTCATGAAAGTATCCTTGCCGATAGAATCATAGACCGCCGCAACGCCTTCGCCACCGGTCAATTCGCGGACCGCGCCAGGAATATCTTCATGATCGGCCATGATGATGTGATCACAACCATTCTCCCTCGCCAGCGCCGCTTTTTTCTCGGTACTTACGATCCCGATGACGGTAACACCCAGGTGTTTCGCCCACTGACTGGCCAGAGAGCCTACACCGCCAGCGGCCGCGTACAGAAGAATGGTGTCGCCCTTTTTCACGGGGTAACTGCGCCGCAACAAATACCAGGCCGTCAGCCCCTTTAGAAGAACGGCAGCCGCCTGTTCGTCCGTGACACCGTCCGGAATCACGACACACTTGCTGGCGGGGAAATTCCTGAATTCGGAATAGGAATCGGGTGGCAGCCCGGTATAGACCACACGGTCACCCGTTCTCACCTCGGTAACGCCGGGTCCGACCGCATCGACAACGCCGGCAGCCTCTGTACCAAGCCCGGCCGGAAATACCATCGGATAAAGGCCGCTGCGGTGATAGGTGTCTATAAAATTCAGGCCAATCGCAGTATGTCTGATACGGACTTCGCCTTCAGCAGGATCTGCGACGTTGACCTCTTCATACCTCAGGACTTCGGGTCCACCATATTCATGTATTCGGATCGCGTTCGCTTTCATATCGGTCATCGTAGCCTGCGGGCCATGAAGAATAGCGAAATGGCGCAACAATATTAAGCGCTGTTTTCGGCAGGTATCAGCACGTAGAATTCCACGAATGAAAAATGTCGTAATCATTGGGGCAGGGCACGGTGCAGGTCAGGTTGTAGCATCCCTGCGCCAGAAGAAATTTACTGGCCATATAACCTTGATTGGCGAGGAACCCTGGTATCCATATCAACGCCCGCCTTTATCCAAGAAGTTTCTTGCCGGGGAATTGCCCGCAGAACGGCTCTATTTCAAGCCAGAGAGCTTTTATGACGAGCCGAACATCGAGGTTCACCTCGCCACGCGCGTAACCTCGATCGATCGAGACCGAAAATGCGTGACCACCGCAGATGGTCGTTCATTTGACTATGACTACGCCGTGATTGCCACGGGAAGCCGGCCGCGCAAGCTGAGTCTTCCGGGCGCAGAACTACCAGGCATCCACTACTTGCGTGATATCAGTGACGTTGACGGAATTCGGAACGACATGGAAACGGGGCGCCGGATGACGATTATCGGGGCGGGCTATATCGGACTGGAGGTTGCCGCGGTTGCCGCACGCCTGGGTTTGCAGGTCACTGTGGTCGAGATGGAAGATCGCGTCATGAGCCGGGTGGTTTCGCCCGAGTTATCGGATTTCTATCAGGGTGTTCACAAGGAAAACGGCGTTAACCTTAAGTTGTCAACCGGCATTACGGGTTTCTCCGGCGACGGACATGTCGACGGCGTCAACCTCGATTCAGAAGTGACTTTGCCGACAGATATTGTCGTCATCGGCATCGGCATCGTGCCGAACATCGAATTGGCGGCCGATTGCGGCCTCGATGTTTCGAATGGAATCCTTGTTGACGATCATTGCAGGACGAGCGACACCAGCATTTTCTCGATCGGCGACTGCACCTGGCATCCTAATGCACTGCTCGGTTATGAATTACGGCTGGAATCGGTGCACAACGCCCTGGATCAGGCAAATACGGCCGCCGGCAATATTTGTGGCGAAGAACTGTCCTACGCCAAGGTGCCTTGGTTCTGGTCCGATCAGTACGATCTGAAACTGCAGATTGCCGGTATGTCCCAGGGATATGACCAGGTCGTCATTCGTGGCAGCCTGGAAGACCGATCGTTTGCCTGCCTGTACCTGC
>Ga0316195_10000108_pt1 | contig 26308 bp, 34 predicted proteins | sample Phised1_MG_FD_204937 | JGI IMG/M metagenome (GOLD analysis project Ga0316195, IMG submission 204937) | Coastal sediment microbial communities from Maine, United States - Phippsburg sediment 1 | ecosystem: Environmental > Aquatic > Marine > Coastal > Sediment | place: USA: Maine | collected...
GTGAAGAGCCAGGGCGACGGGGACACGACGAACGACCCGCCGGCGACCGAGAGCACGGTGCTGGTCAAGGAGAAGGTCAGCGGGATGGCGGCGCGGATTGCCCCGCAGTGGTTGCCCCTCGACGAGGTGGTTCGGTAGATGGCCAAGTTCTGCCCCACCGATTGCTCGCCTGGCCGGCAGGTTTTCCCTGGCGATGACTGCGAGGGCTGTGGGGACGAGCGCGCCATTCACGACCTAATCGCGACGGAGCCGGCTGTCCTGTCGGGGGTGAAGCTCCGGCTCTACTCCCTTCGGCGGGCGAAGAACCGTCACCCCCTGTACAAGGAGCCCAGCCACGAGGGCAAGGAGTGGTCCTTCTATGGCCCCTTCGAGATGTACGGGGAGCTGGACTTCCCCCAGGCGGCCAACACGCAGAGCGAGGTCACGGAGGTCGGCCAGCGAAAATCGTCAGATGCCATCATGAAGATTCCCCGGGTCGAGGTTGAGCGAGCCGAGGCCCCTTATCCAAAGAAGGGGGACGTCATCGAATTCTGGTGGGAGGGCCCCTTCGCGGACAAGGGAGGGTACTCCCAGTGGGACGTCGTCGGGGCGGACCGGGATGGCAACGTGATGAGCACCGCTCAGTTCGTCGGCTTCGAGGTGGAGCTGAAACGGCGGGGCAAGTTCCTTGCCTTCCGCAAGACGGAGCACACGAAGATATGAGCTTGGCGAGTCGGCTCAGAGAGGCTGTCGACGGCAAGGTGGCGCTTCATCCTGGGCTCATGGTGAAGGTGAAAACGAAGGGGGGTGCTCTGGTGACTCGTGGGAGAATCACCAGTGTGGACCCTGACGTGGGCGTGGTGATGGTGGCCAACCAGGACGCGGGGGCCGACTTGCGGGTGGACGTCGACCCGAAGAGCTATGTCATTTGGGTGGAGCCCCCCGGCGAGCAGGTCCCGAGGTTTCCGGCCGAGGTCACCATGTACGTGCGGGCGTCGAGGCCAGGGGCTCACGCATTCTCCAACGTGAAAATGTAGGAGGAGGAGGGGTGTTCTCACCGCAGTGGCTGCTTTCGCTGGGCTACGCTTTCCCTTGTGCTTTCTGTTCGCACATGGGCCCGTCTGACAGGTATGAGTACCCATCGTGCAGTATGGAGAATTGTGGAGGTCCTTTCGTCGGTCGGTCCTTCCCGTGCTATCAGGGAGTGTTGACGCGGACGACATTGGCGACTCATTGCTTTCGATGTGGGGAGCCGGCTGAGGAGGCCATCGTGACGAACGACAAGGGTTACGTGGGCGTTTGTCAGAAGCACCTCAACTCGACGGTTCCTACCTCTTCGGATACTTTGGTGCCCAAGGATGCTTGAATTCCACGTCAAGCCAGCACCTGGCAACAAAAAGACTCGCAAGTTGATTGACCAGTGGCCGCAGCGGCTGGAGGCGTTCATCGAGGCGTTGCCCCGGAGAATCGCCGAGCAGCTTCATCAGGATGTGGTAAAGCTGGCTCCTTCGGATTTGCCTGGGTACCCGGACATGCTCAAGGCGGTCGAGTTCCCGCGACAAGGGGACTGGCAGATAGCCGGGGTCATTCCCCCTGGCTGGAATTTCTCGCAGCGGCTCAAGACGTCGGACGCGCAACGGACTATTCTGACGGTCAAGCCCAAGATGGTGGGGGGCAAGGTGGTATCTGAGGCGGCGGTCGTCTTGGCGCGAAACAACCCCTGGACAATGGCCACGTTGCCTTGGGAGCCTACCAGGCGAGAGGCCAGTCTCGTGTCTCGGCGAGTCAACGAGCAGGACGTGAAAGACATCGAGCAGCAGCGACAGCTTGATAGGCCAGCTATTGTTGCGGAGTTGCGCGAGCTTGGTGTTTCGATTCGTCCGAAAGATAAGGTACTCTTGGGAAGACGAGTTACCCGAGACCTTGCTTTCGAGATTTTGCGCCGGGAAAAAGGGATAGGCGTCCCGGGGCACGCTCACTGGAGACCAGCGGTACAGGCTATTTTTAGCCAGCACCTGAAGAAGACCATGAAAGAGTTGGCCCCTTGGATGTCTGACCCGGAGAACGAAGAGTGGGAGGCTCGCCAGAATTTGCCGGTGGAAGCGGCTTCTGTCATCAAGCGGGTGCAGGAGTTCCAGAAGAGAATAGTTCCGGGCGGGGCATAGGTCGGGAGGAGAGAATGGACTACGCACAGGTCAACGACGTGCTCAATCGGGCGAACGTCGCTTTCGAGCAGCAGGAGTTGTACGACCTTCAGTCATACGAGCTGGACAGGGAGGACGAACCGCCTGTCGAGGTCGCGAGTGAGGAGCAGGAGCTTCGCCAAGAGCCGGAGCCCGTCGAGGAGATGTACGTGGGTGACGGCGGCACGGAGCCCCCCGACTATTCCCCCGATGGCGACCCCATCATGGGCAGCGACCAAGGCGTGGGCAACCTGGCCAGTGACGCTGAGTCCTTCATGAGTTTCATATCGGACACTGTGGCTGACATCGCTGCAAGGTGCGGAGTCGACGAGCAGACGGTCATGAGCACTTTCGAGGCGGTGGTCGGGGAGCTGGCGGCGGCAGGCGTGATGGCTCCCATCCCCGATGTTGACATGGCCAGTTCGGAAGAGCTGGCGGACTGGGCGGGGAAGGCCAAGACCGGTGACCTGGTAGCGCTTGTGGCGGACGCGGTTCGGGCCGACAAGGGAGAGCCCTTGCTTCATGTGACGGCGGGAGCCTGATTTATGGCTGACGGTAGATTGGGGACGGTATTCATCGAGGACTTTGATGTTGGTCTAGTGACCACCTTCGGTGCAGTCCTCAAGACTATCACCCTGGACGACGAACAGGTGCAGGACTATGCGGTGCAGATTCCTGGAGTGACTGGTCCAGATGAGTACGATGGACTCGTGCCGGTCATCTTTCAGGAACCCGAGGACGTCTACCAGACCGGCTTTATTCCCCACATAGCTATCTCTCGCAGTGCCATCACGCCGGCCATGACCCGGTGGCATCCGGCGGGCAAGGCGTATCAGGTCCCGGCGAAGATGGCTCAGATGGTCACGGCTCAAGACGGGAGCGTGGGGCCGACTCTCAACGAGCTGAAGGGGTATGCCATCCCTTACGATATCACCTACGACCTTCACATGAGAGGCAGGCTCAGGCAGCAGGCGAACAACATGTTGCGCTATCTTGGCCGTTTCTACTGGGCCTACAGCGTACTGTATTTTGTGGACAACGAGGGTGATGAGCGTGGCTATGACGCCTATGTCGAGTCAATTGACAACTTGGACGAAGTAGTGGAGTTTTCAGACAGGACGCTCGGTTTTACCATGAGTATTCGAGTCGAGGGGGAGTTAGACTTCTCGGACCCGATAGTGGCGAAGACCATGCGTTCTGTGGGAATCAACCTGGCCCCCCAGTAGGGGTCTGGTGCTGGGAGGCTGACGATGCAATGGTGGTACTACAGAGGCGCGGTCACGACCCCTGTTGATATTCCCGGCAAAGGACCGACTGTTGTGCGGCCCCGGGACAGGTTTCAGGCGCCGTTCTCAGCGGTAGCCAATTTGAAGCGGTTGCGGCTTGTGGTGCCCTGCAAGCCTCCCAAAGGGGAGAGCCCCCCTCCCAAGAAAACGGAGCCGGCAAAAGCCCCCCAGGAGCGTGCAGTTACGGCTGCGACTGTGGTAGCATTGCCGGCGGAACCCCAGGCGAAGGTGACAGAGGTCGCGCCTCCCCCCGAAGAGAAGCCGAAAAAGGAGGCCAAGCCGAAGGAGTCGGAGGAGCCGGAGCTGCTGCTGGAGAAAGAGCCGCTGGAGAAGGAGCCATTGGAGGAGCTGTCGAAGTCGTCGAAGTCGTCATCGAGGAGCAAGAGAAAGAGCTGACCTTCACGCCCCCAGGGGGCAGGGAGATTGAAAGATGGCAGAATACTTACACCCTGGAGTGTATGTGGAGGAGAAGCGCAGCGGTCTTGCTCCCATTCAGGGCGTCTCGACTAGCAACATGGGCATCACGGGTTTCACCACGCGGGGCCCATCAGATGAAGCCACGCTGGTCACCAGCTATCCCAGCTTCGAGCGCACCTTCGGCACCTTCACCTCTGACAGCCAGGTCCCGACTCATGTCTTCGCCTTCTTCGCCAACGGCGGACGGCGGGCTTACGTGGTCAGGGTCACAGGCTCGGGCTCGGCGAAGGCCACGGGCTACATCACGAGCGACTGGTCCGAGGAGGAGATTGCCACGGGCGATGGCTCGACAGTGTCCATGGACTCTGCGGCTCCTTCCGTCGGAGAGACAGACCTCGCACATTTGCCCGTCGAGGCTGGTTCCATTTCGGTCTCTTTCCATCAGACCGAAGGGGCAGCGGCGGCTGGCGGCGATGCGATTGCGGGTGCCGCGCCGACCATGACGTTGACCGTGCCGCTGGGCACGCCGTTCACGTCTGACATGGTGGGGCGTACCTTGACCATTGCAGGCGCGACGACCCCGGGCAACGACGGGACCTTCCCCATCACGGCGGCCACCGGGAATGTGCTGACCTACACGAACGCGGCTGGTGCGGCGGAAGCTCTGGCTGGCACCTGGGCCGTCAGCGTGGTGGCCGAGGCGTCAGACCTTGACCCGACTCCGGCTGGTGTGGCGACGGAGTTCGCTGGCAAGCTGGGAACCACCTCGGCGAACCAGCCTATCGTGCCGGGGACGGTGACCATCAATGGCGTCACGGCGGTCGAGGCCTATTCGGACACGGGCAAGGACGGCATCCTGTACGAGGCAGGCGCCCCGGCAGTCCCGGCTGGATTCGTGGACTATGAGACGGGCTTCTTTTCCATCACCTTCGCGACGGCCCCGGTCAACGCGGCTGACGTCACCTACGACTACACCCCCCAGGGGCAGCTCATCACGGTGACGGACGACGGCGCGGGTGGGTGGAACACGCCGGCCACGGCTGGCGCAGTGGACTACACCACGGGCGTGTGGTCCATGACGGTGCCCTATCCCCCGGCCGACAGTCTGCCGGTGGAGGCGGCCTACGCGCAGCAGGTGTGGGAGTTCAATCCCATCAGCGAGGGCGCCTGGGGCAACTATGTGCGTCTCGATGTGCGGGGCGACGCGGACTACTACACCAGGGCCACGGCGGCGTTCACTCGTTACGACCTGCAGGTGTACCTGTCGGAGGACGAGGGAACGACCTACGACCTGGCCGAGACCTTCGAGGACCTGAGCTTCACGGACCCGACCGATGCGCGGTACGTGGGTGACATCCTGAACAACGAGGGCGTGGGTTCGGCGCTGGTCGACCTGGTGGAGCCGGCCAACGAGGACATTGGCCCTCGGAGCTTGAGTGGCTACCAAAGGACGCGGGCGGTGGGTGCAGGCAACGGGGCCCAGGCTCAGTTCGGAAGCTCTGGGGCGACGCCGACCATCCCGGCTCCCTTCGTGTGTGACCCGCTCGACGGCCCGGTACAGGCCGGCTCGGTTACCATCTCCTGGACAGACTCCACGGGGACGGCCCGGACCATCACGGACGATGGAAACGGGAATCTCACTGGGGACGTCTACGGGGCGGCGGCGGCCGGTTTCAACGAAATCGACTACACCACAGGCGAGTTCGCTTTCGAGACCTCTGATGACGGCGGTACCAGCTCGGGCCCGGTGGGGGACTACTCCTCGGCGGCGAGCGGTTCAGTGCCGGTCGTCTCCTATTACATGGAGCCGACGGTCGACAACACGGCGGACACGCCGACGGGCGGCCTCGACGGGGCGGCGCTCACCAGAAGCGAATTGACCAGCCCGACGCTCAAAGCGGACAACCTGGGCATGTACGCCCTTCTGGTTCCCGACGAGCTGATGAACGTCACCATTCCGGACGCGGCGGGCGACGTCACCATGTCGAACGACCAGGTGACCGAGGCCGAGACGAACGAGAAGTGGTTCATCATTCTGGCCACCCCTCCCGGCTACACGCCCACGCAGGCGCGGAATTGGCGCATCAACACGCTGGGCATCACGTCGAGCTATGGGGCGCTGTACTACCCCTACATTCAGGTTTCTGACCCGGTGACCAATCTCCCGGTGAATGTTCCCCCGGGCGGTCATATCGCTGGCGTGTACGCCAGGACTGACGCGAGCAAGAGCGTGGGCAAGGCCCCGGCCGGCACGGTAGACGGCAGGCTCCTGTTTGCCATTGGTGTCGAGCGCAAGATGGCTTTCGCCGAGGTGGACGTGCTCCACCCCAATCAGGTCAATGCCATCATGAACACCCCGCAGACCGGTCTGGTTGTGTGGGGGGCTCGGACGCTGGAGCGACCGCCAGGAGACTTCCGTTACGTTCACGTCCGGAGGCTGTTCAACTTCCTCAAGTCGAGCATCTTCAATTCCACTCACGGCTTCGTCTTCGAGAACGTTGGACCGCCCCTCTGGTCGAAGATTCGCATGTCCGTCGAGAGCTTCCTCTTGACGCAGTTCCAGCAGGGGTTGTTCAAGGGCACGACGCCGGGCGAGGCGTATGCGGTGATTTGTGACGAGACGAACAACCCGCAGAACGTCCAGGATGCTGGGCAGGTGATTTGCGACATCTACGTCGCGCCGAATACCCCCGGGGAATTCATTGTCTTCAGAATCCAGCAAAAGGTGGCTCAAGCCGCATAGGGGCTGTGCAAGCGACTTGCACTCCATGAGGAGAGGATAGAATGGACGCAACGATTACCAACCTCAGTGCCGAGCATGTGTTCATCCCGGGCCCCCAGATGCACCTGGAGCCGACCGGCGACCCGGATGGGAACGACGTCAAGGTGTGGCCGGAGGTCACGGTGGCGGACTTGGATAGCAATGTCCGCATCAAGGAGCTGGTGGTGGCCGGGACCATTTCGGTCCAGATGGACGCCGACAGCTACGACGCGGCGGCGGCCACTCAGGGCACCTTGTCTGTGATGGGGTTGCCTCAGTACGCCTATGCTGACCTGCCGACGGGGTTCAATGGCCGGATGGTCTATTGCACCAACGGCAGGAAGACCGGCGAGGGTGCAACAGCGGGGACCGGGGTTCCGGCCTATTGGACGGACTCGGATAGCGATTGGCACGTTTTCTACGATGACTCCGTGCTGGCCATCTAGTCGGAGGCTGTAGTGGCTGACCAGTTCGTCACGATTCAGCAAGAGATAACTGTCGGCAGTGACTGGGACGGGACTACCCCCACGACGACCCCAGTCATTGCCGACGGTGTCAAAACGTATCCGACGTATACGGCGGGTGGTCTGTTCGATTTCGGCTATTCTGAAGGGTTCTTCCTCTGGGAGGTCGATAGAATCGTGGCGGACTTCAATGGTGTGGCTGCGAAGGGCATCTACATCAGGAAGGCTGGGGCTCCTGATATTCCAGTATGGGAGTCTGCTCTGGCGTCGGAGGCTAAGCTCCTGTTCACAGACCGGATATTGCTCGCCTCGGACGAGTCCCTGGTCATCCTCTCAACAGGGGCGGCGACTGCGATGTATGCGCGGGTGACGGGGCGCCCAACGCTTAAGAGGTCTCCCTGATGCCGGTCTACTGCAATGGCCGAGAGTGTGACCCTACTCCTGAGAGCATGGTCACGTTCATGGTCAACAAAACAGGCGCGGCGTCTGTGCGGGGCAGCGTTGTGGAGGTGTCGTCCACCACGGATAACGCTTTTCAGTTGGCGCCAACATCGTCTGACGAGCCAATAGGGGCTGTTCTGGACGACGGGGTTCCTGACGGTTCATTCTGTCGCGTGGTGATAGGCGGAACGGCCCAGGTCCTCGTGGAGGATGGTGTGGCGCCGACTCGCGGCTATTGGGTCTCTGTTTCGGGCACGGTGGCGGGTCGGGCCCAGATGACGGCCGCTCCGGTTCCGGCAACCCATTGGAATGAAGTTGGTCACTGCTTGGAGAGCAAGGTCTCTGGGACTGACGTGTTGGCATGGTGCATGTTGCACTTCAATTGAGGTGGCGATGTCTAGTCTTTCAGAGCAATTGGCCAATGCGGTGAAGAGCGAGGTCCTGTCGGGCGGCGGTTTCATCGTCAAACTCTTGCGGCTGACGCATGAGAGCTACCCAGGCAAGGCCGTTCATGGCGTTCTTCCGCTGGTGGTTGTCGGTCACGAGGCTGTTCCCGGGGTGGAATGGGGCGAGTGGCTGCGAGAGAATGCCACGGCGGCCTACGGCACGGCATACGCTCAGAAGCTCGTCGAGACGGGGGTGGACCTCAAGGCCATGCTGCCCACGGCCCCCCTTGGGCGTCTTTTGCGCATATCGAAAGACTCCAGGTGGAAGTCGTTGGCCAGTCAGTATCAGCATGTCAACGAAGCCGGGGCCATTCTCGGGCTGGTTGAGCAATGGCCATCGCTGTACAATCTGATGGTTGAGGAAATGTCCGAAGAGGAGATGACCTTGCGGGAATTCGTCTCGCGAGTTCGTCAAATGCCCACACCCTGGGAGGTCGGTCAAGGCCGGTACCAGACGCTGGGGGACCTTATCGGGCGCAGCGTTGTTATGACGCCAAACTGGTAGGAGAAGGAGAAGACCCATGGGACGACCAGCAGCAACCGACCCGCTTCATGCTTTCAGGTTCCACGCTCGCATGGTGGCCGGGAGTGCTTCTCCGGTCAACGGCATCCCTGGTGCGAGTGCAGAGGACGTGCTTCAGCCGACGTCGGCTGGTCCGGGCTACATTGCCGGCCAGGGGGCGGAAGCTGGTTTCCAGAGCATCACGGCTCCCGAGCTAACCCAGGAGATTGGGGAGTATCGGGAGGGAATCAGGACGTACACGCAGAAGTTCCCGGGCGTGCCGTCTGTCAATGACATCACCCTCATTCGCGGGTGTGCGCGATTTGACACGTCCTTTTTCTCGTGGATTCTGGCGGCTGCTGAAGGTGATGAGTATCGGGGCGACCTGATTATCTATCACATTCAGAGGCCGAGTCGCGACCTGTCCATCAATGGCGCCGAAGTCAAGATGGCGGCCAGCGAAATTGGCGTCGAAGACACCAATACCAAGCGGTACATCTTGCGGGATGCCTTCCCGACGAGGGTAAAAATCGCTGGGGACCTCGATGCAGGAACATCCGACGTTTCGTTGGCGGAGCTGGATGTAGCCTATGAGCGTTTCGACGTCGAGTTGCCTGCCGCGTAGTAGGCGAGGGGGCCCATAGCTGACAGGCTGGTCTTCCGAGCGGCCAACGTGCATCATGGGCCAACGAGGTCCTGATGGCTCAGCGCAGATTCCTGGACATGTTGCAGCAGTACCCGTTTTGGGTATTTGATGCCTCCGGATTTGAAGGCAATCCGCTGTTCAGTGTTTTCGACCCCGTGCTTGGATTTTCCTCGTGTTCTACCCCAGAGATAACAGTCGAAGCCAAGGAAATTCAAAGGGGAAACTGGGAATTCAAGACCAGTGTGGTAAAGAGCGCGTCAGTGAGCGCCCTAACTCTTCAGCGCGGCTCTCGATTCTACGATTCTGATTTCTACAACTGGATAACCAACGCCATTCGGGGGATTCAGCCCATTCGTCGAAACCTGGTATTGGTTCATTACTTGGGGTTTCGCTTACAGCGGTCCGTGGCAGCGCGTGCGGGCTCGTTGGAGCCGGGGCAGTCCGGTGTCCAGGGCGAGGTACTGCTCAACACGGCGGGGCAGGCCGGTCTGCTTTTGGACCGCATTCCGGGCCGGGCCTGGTATTGTGGCGGCTGTATTCCTGTTCGGTACAAGGCTGGAGGAGATTTTGACGCGAATTCGAGTGACGTGTCCATCATGGAGCTGGACGTTCAGCCCGATTATGTTCACGAGCTGACGAGTTCGACGGTCAGTCCAATAGCCGGGAGGATAGCGTCCCTGACGTTCGCCAGCTTGGAGGCGGTTGGGACCAATGGCTTCTAGGAGGATGGGCCGGTGGTTGCGAAAGTCAATGCCGCGTCTGTCCCGAGAAGCGAACGGATTCTGGGGCGGGCAGATTGTCTGGCCTCGGACGTAGTCGGCAAAGTTGTTCGGATTCGAGCGCCGAAGGTAGGCAATCGGTTCCAGGTCGAGACTGTCGACATTTCTGCGCCGGGGAGCCCCCCTGGCGTGGCTGTGGTCGTCAAAAAGTACACGGCGACCGACTGCATCATTCATTTCCACGGGCCGCTGCGGGGCGTCTACACGGGTCTGACGCCGGGTGCTCAGTATTGGGTTGGAACAGACAGTCTGCCAGCGGCGGTAGGCGATGCCAACTACCCGATAGCGGGGTCTGATTACTTCCAACAGATGGGAGTGGCCACCAGTGATGGGGAGCTGCTGGTCATATTTTTGGCGTCGACCTTCGGGGGAGGCGGAGGGGGGAACAGGCTTTTTCAGCAGCTTTTGACTGCCACAGGCGACCCGAAAATTTTCACGACGGCCCTAAACTTTCGGCATGGCGGTGTCGATACAGAAGTCGTTTCGTACAACGGGCAGCGCCTGATTGAGGGGTCGGGAAATGACTATGTGGCGTCAGAATCGGGTGGGATTGGCACGGGGTATGATACGATAACCTTGGAATTTGTCCCGCGTCCGGCGTCTAACTTTCGGGTCGATTATACGCCTGATGTGTGAGCAGTGTATCCAATGGGGGAGAGGGTAACAGATGGCAAGGTCACTCTTTGACCAGGAGACACAGGTCCACGCATCACGGACCTACACTGACACCACGGCGCCGTCCGAAGCGAACTTCGAGACGAACCCGCTGGAGCTTCAGACTGACCTCAACAACCTGCGGTCGCTGGCGCTGTACTACAAGAACAGGCAGGTGAGCGGAAGCTGGTTCGACGTCTTGGCGACGCCGACCACGTTCACGGGCGAGGGCGAAGGCCCCAGGGCCATCGACGACCTGAACCAGGACCTGCATGACATCGAGCGCAAGCGGATTTTGCGCCGGCATGCGGTGGTCGGCGCGGACGCAGCGGTTCCGGCGGGAGTGGCGGCCACGGGGTCGCTATCTTCTACCGGCGTCTTTTCCACTGGTGAGACGGTGACCATTGGGACCACGGTGTACACCCTCACCAGTCCGTTCGTGAATGCTGCCTACAACATCGATGCCAGCGGAACGACGGCTCAAACCCACGAGAATCTTCGCCGAGCCATCAATGACGATGGGGTGGCCGGGGTCAACTACGGTACCGGCACGGTGGCTCACCCCGATGTGACGGCTACGGACACGGCGACCACGACGGATGTCACGGCGAAAAAGCAGGGAACCGCCGGGAACACCATCGCGACCACCACGACGTGTGTGAACGCGACGTGGGGTGGACTCACACTCAGTGGTGGTGCTGGTGACGTCCTCATCCTGGGCGCAGGCGAGCTGCCCGGGAATACCACGGCAGCCATTGGCGCGGTGACCACGCTCGGTACCGTGGTGGCCTATGAGGCGAATTTCGGCACGGCGACCTTGACCGAGGTGGCAGGGGCGGACGCGCTGAGTCCGAAGAACTTGGTCAAGCTGTCCGACGCGACGACCGGCGACATCATCACTGATGGCAGCGGGCGTGAGATTCATGGCTTGATTCAGTCTGAGTCGAACACCGACGGAAGCACCATCACGACGACGACGCCCAACCGGGTGCAGCTCAGCTTCGTTGTCCACAATGCGACAAACGACGACCTGGAGCTGGTCGACGGCCAGTTCATCGGCGGCGAGAGCATCGACTACTCGTTCGTCGAGCGGTATGCCTTCGACGCGATTCCGGAAGAGGCCTGGTTGGGCCCCGACTTCACCGATGGTGGAGCTTCGTCGGGCACGCGGCAGAGTGGCTACGACAACCAGGGAATCACCCCGGTTGACCTCACCACGAATGCCACGCTGGACCTCGAAGCGGCGGGCATCGTGTGGGCCATCCGGGACGACCTCGAAGCCAACCTGTTCCGGGTTGTCGAGGGCTCGGCCGGTGGTACCAGCGAAATCGAAATCGGGTCCGACGTGGACCTGTACGACAACAACGCGGCGGACGTGGACTTCGACGCTGGCATCAGCGCCAACACCGGCGGGACAAGGCCTATCGACGTTGGCGTCACCGATGGTGTTGTCGAGTCGACTGCTGGTGACCTGGAGGTCCAGGCAGCCGCCGAGCTGATTCTTTCCGACGGCAATGAGTCGGTGGGCTGGTCTCGCAACGGTATTCTGCTTTCGGACACGTCGACGGAGTGGGATGACTTCGAGAGCGAGTTCGGCGAGGTCAGTCTGCTCAACGCCATCGTCCAAGCCAAGCAAAATACCGAGAGGGCCACGGCTTGGGCCAACGTCAACCAGAATATCAGCGCCAACACGCTGATTGACGGTTCGGCTGGTACGCCAAACATCACGGCCCAGATGCCTTCCTATGAGGGGCTGACCTTCGTGGATGACGTCGACGTCTTCATCAATGGCCAAAAACAGCGTCCGGGGGCCGACGCTGCGGCGAACAATGACGTCTACCCGTCTGCGGTCGCGGGCGAGCAGGCAGTCGGGGCCTTCTACTGTGAGTACAACCTCTGGTATCGTGGAGGAGCGAATCCTGACGTGGTGAACATGGTGGTCTACGGCCAGCCTGCCTAGACCTTGATTCCTCGCTGATTTCCTTCCATTATCCCGGTATGTCCATCGAAAAGACCGAATTGAAGATGCTCCTCGCCCGAAATTTCTGCGAGGAGATGGAGAAATCTCAGGTTAAGGCACGGGCGAGCATCAAGGAGTACAAGGGGGAGGCGCGGGCTTTCCTCAAGGCCGAGAAGATGCTCAATGAGCAGACTCAGAAGACCAAGCAAAAAATCATGGACGGCAAGGTCGAGGCGGACCTGACAGACCCGATGCAGTTGGCGAAGTTCGTGGTGGGCGAAATGATGTCTCTGGCCGGCGAAATTCACAACCTCGGCAATGGGGCAATCACCTCGGGAATTCGCGCCGAGGGTAGTGTGTCGGCTTGGGAGGACGCGGCAAAGCTACTCCAGGACACCTATGAAGAAGAGCGGCGAAAGCTGGAGGCCTTTCGGGCGGCGATGGCTGAACATCGGGTGCGGGATGTTGGCGGCGACCTGGTCATTGAGGATGCAGTAGGGGACAATGAGCAGAGGGTAGGAGGCGGGCCACCACCTCCTCGGGCGGTGGGGACGCATCCGGGGTTGACGCTGAAGGCGCTTCGAGAGGCGGGGCAGCAGGCTGAAAAAGAAGCGGCGGCGGTGAAGAAAAAGCCAAAGAAAACAGCAAAGAAGAACGGCAAGACTGCAAAGAAACCAAAGGAAGTCAATGCCACAGACTCCTGATTCGTTCAATGGCCCGTCCTACGAGGAGGGAACCTACTACCAGGAGACATCTCTGGCGACAGCCCCCGGGGAGGTGCGGTATGCCAGTGGGCGATTTTCGCTCTACGATGCCTCTGGTGAGTATGACCCACGGTCAGGTGGAGGTATCTCCGAGGCGCAGCACAGGACGCTGCGTCAGCTCATCCACTTCGTCGAGGAGGGGCCGGCCGGGGGGTTTGCGAGTGGGGCCTACAAGGAGACCCTACCGACTGCGAACCCATTTCCCACGAGTGTCATTTGGTGGGAGTCCAGCTCGAAGCTGAAAAAAATCGTGGAGCGGACCATTACTTGGACGGGGGCGCTTCCGACGACGGACCAGTGGGAAATCTACGATACCGATGGCAGTACGGTGCTGGCCACGGTATCTGACGCCATTTCATATTCTGGGGTCTTCGAGACAACGCGGACCAGAACGATAACGGTGAGTTGATGGGAATCTCGCCAGCAGTCATACTCTACGACGCCAATAGCAACCCTGTCACTATCATCAATGATAGTGGGACATACCGAGTCTCTGGGGTTACCAAGGTTCTCAGTGCGGCGGGCTCGCAGGTCAATCCCGCGACTGAGGATACCTTGGCGACTCGGGCGACCGAGGCGACGCTCTCTACGGCGGACGGTCGTCTGGCAACCATCGACGCCGTGCTCGACAGCATCAAAGACGTCGATGGAATCAAGAAAATCACTGACCAGCTCCCGGCGGGAACAAACGAAATTGGCGCGGTGGCCCAGGGGACGAAGGCGTCTGCGGTCAACGCCTGGCCCGAGTACCTCGTCGATAGCTCGGGCAACGTCGTCGGAGTCGTGCTCGACGGCGCCGTCTATCGCCTCCAGACCGATAGCAAGGTGGCCAAGGGTTCATCGGCCCTGGGACACCTCGAAGCTCTGGACGTGTCGACGGGCGTGGTCCGACTGAAGACATCTCTCTACTCGCAGGCAGGTGAGCCCGTCTCTCTCCCGAGTACGTCGGCTTCCGTCCGAAATGAGTGCGTTCTGAATGGGACCAATCCTTCGCTGCTGGTAGACGGGTCGACGACGCCGGTCGTGTTCACCTACGACGCTGACCCGTCGCATGACATTTCACTCCAGGAGATTCGTTTCACCGTCGCCGCAAACTCTGTCACGTTCGGTTCGGATGCTTTCGGGTCGAGGGCTGGTCCACTGTCTAACGGGCTGCTGCTGGAATCCACGACGAGCGAGGGCACCTTTACGGTTACCACGTTGTATCAGAACGAAGACTTCGTGAACTTCTCGTCGCCGGGTGGCTTTTCGTGGGTCGTCTCCAGCAAGGACTTGATGACGTCTGCATACCTCATTGGTGGTGGTTTGGTGCTACGGGCCGGCACGTCGGACAAGGTCTCGGTCACAGTGCGCGACAACTTGTCGTCGGCGGGTATCTACTTCCGGTGCTGCGTCAAAGGTAACCTGTCGATTTAGGAGGGACGGATGCCTACTTCAGTTTTTGTTACCGGCGGCCAGATTGGGATGGTTGGGGTGTTGGAGCCCGGCCTGGTCCAGCCTGACAATGACCTGAGTATTGCTATCTTGCGCTTTCATTATGAGCTGGATGGGGTGCGTTCTGAGTATGTTGGGGCCATCAACCAGGCTGTCACCGATGACGCCTGGAACTACGTGTATTTGGACTACGATGGGTCGCTGAACATCAACACCACGGGTTTTCCGACGACGACGCATATTCGTCTGGCCCGGGTGCGGGCGCTGGACGGGGGCATTGTAGCCATCGACGACGAGCGTGTGTTGCTGTCAGCAGGCATCGACAAGAACATCGGCTACAACAATGCGGAAGCCCAAGACAGCACGACATCGACGAGCTGGCAGCAAAAGCTCCGGGTGACGAAGGACCTGGAAGACGGGACCTACATCGTCCAGTGGTACTGCGAGCTGCGCCATTCGAACAACGACGCCGCCGAGCGGGCAGAAATGCGTGTCGAGGTCAACGACATCACTGAGATTGGTTACTCAATCTGGCCCTACAACATCTTTGAGGACAGTGGTGGGTTTGGCGTGCAGACCTTCACGGCAGGCACCTACAACTTTGACCTCGACTATCGGCAGCAGGGGGGCGGGACGGCCTACATCAGGCGGGCGCGTCTGTTTGTGAGGAGGATTGCATGACCGTCGAGTACAGCTATGCCGATACTTACTTCCTGAACGATGTTTGCAACGAGGACAGCTTTACGGCTGAAATTGTGGCGAACGAGACTATCACGACTGACCTTGACTACGTGCGGACCAGCGAGGACGAGGACACGGGCAGTATCACGGTCTACGTGGGTTTCGCCTCAACGTTGAGCAGCGGCGAAGAGGCGGCGCTGGACGCTTTGGCAGCGGCGCACACGGGGGTTCCGCCAACGCAAATCATCTGGCACGCGGTCTCTGCGCTCACCGATGACGTGAAGTCGGTCAGTGATACAGACCCAGCGTGGACTGAGCTGGGGGGCACCGTGACCACGCCGGATTTTTTCACGTCCAATGTGTTGGCATGTCGAGGGCGCATCGTTGGTATGGTCAAAAGCAATGGTACGGGGGGCAAGCTCCGAATGCGAGAGGATAGTACGGTTCCGAGCGGTGGTTATGACGTACCGGACACCAGTGGGGAGTGGCAGCCTATGCAATGGTTCTCTCCGGACGCGCCGACGGCTGGCACGCACTATTACACGTTGGAGGGGCAGCTTCCTAGCTCGGGCGCGACGTCGTTGGAGGTCAAGTTTTCCTCGGTGTCTCTCTTGGAGTTTGGCTGATGAAGGGGAAAGTGCGTGTTGTCTTCGGGACCAATGATTCCTTGCGGGCGAGGCTGATTCGTTGGTCGACGGGGTCACCGTGGTCGCATGTCTGGATAGAGTATCAGTCTGAGGTATGGGGAGGATGGTGGGCGGCACACTCCGCTGAGGATGGAGTCGTGAAGGTGCCCGATACCCGCATATGGACGAGGTACCCACGGCGGCTAACCTATGAGCTGCATGTGCCCCTGGATGGCGGCTTCGATTGGGCGCGGTATGTCATTGGCGCCAAGTACGACTACGGGGTCATTTGGAACGCGCTGCTCCTGGTATTGTTCCGGGCGACGAAGTGGCAGTGGCTGGAGAAACTGGCGGCCAGGAATGCGGCGCGGTACTCGTGTTCTGAGTTCGTGGCGGGATTTCTGAAGGCGGCGGGGGTGAAGGGGTCCGAGCAGTGGGATATCGAGCTAATGCATCCCGGGGCGGTCCACAGCTTTCTGAAAAAGCAGGGGTGGGCGTGGGGGGTGCCATGAGTGGTAGACTAGCCTGGTGACACTCAATGCCTCAGTAGGGGAGCTGGTCCAGATTCAGTTTCCCGCCTTCGATATCGACGGCATCACGCCGTTGACCGGCCTGGTTGACGGCGACTTCACAAAGCTCCTCCTGGTAGATAGTTCCGTGTCGGCGCAGTCGGTGACGGTGGCTGAGGTGGGCGCGACGGGGCGGTATGTCATCTCTTTCACGCCTGATGCCGACGGTCTCTGGTACGCCGAGGTCACGACGCCGGTGGAGGACATTTTCGCCGACCAGGTGGAAGTGGGGCCACCTCCGACTGACTGGCTCGAAGCTATCGCGACGGAGGTCTGGAGCACGCTCCTCCCCGGGACGTTCCCGGTGGGCAGCGCGGGCTACATCCTGGACGCCGTCAATGGCACCGTGACCGTGATAGATGGCAAAGTGGACGTCATCGACGCCAACGTGGACCTCTTGACCGAGGCGCTCATTATGGGCGTCTTCACGGCCTCGGGCGGGACGGCAGACGCGGTCACGACAGACGCGACGAAGGCGGACGGCTTCTATGACGGGTTGACGGTGGTCGTGCGCAACGCGGACGGCAATGTGTCTCGGCGTATTGCGAGCTACAGCCAGACGGACGGGACCTTCTCCTTTGACGACGGGCTTCCATTCACGCCGGCGGCCGGCGACGAGGTCATCGTCCTGGGCGTTCTGGGGCGGGTGGCCTGTGAGAGTGGGCCAGAGCTACTCGACAAGCTCGTGGAGGTCTGGCAGCGGCTTGGGCTCGACCCGGACAATCCGCTCTGCATCACGAAGATGGGGCAGGAGTCCAACGGGTGGCGCCTGGTCCATACCGAGGTAGGGACCAAGCTCATTGTGACGCGGGAAGATGTCTGACGTCGCTCCTCTTCTCCCCCCTCACCCTTTGCACCTGGCGACGCTGGGTCTGCTGGACAACGAAATCGGGGCGGCGACTCTCGGCTACATCGTCGGGCCCCCGCTGGTCAATCGGTTCCCCTCGGCGGCGGTGGTTCAGGAGCAGGCGTGGCTGGGTCGGGTGGACATCTTCCCCGAGTGGGGGGCGACGGCCCAGGGGCTCAGTTGGCGGGCTTCATTGGAGGCGCTGGGCCTGGAGGGGGAGCTGACTTCGTCGACATACAAGGCGCTGGTTGAGGCCTTGGTCGAGCTTCAGGCGACCATTGGGCAGGTATCAGAGCTGGCGGCGGCGGTGGAGTCCGTGGAGGAGTCGGCAGTTGTGCGGCCTGATGGTAGTGTGGGAGTGGTGGAGGACGGGGCATCGAGCGCGACCGTCCAGGAGGCTGTCCCTGTAGCAACGGTCCAGGACGTGCCAGGAAAGGGGAAGTGCTAGATGGCTGCTCCCGCGAATCTGCTCAACAAAATCTACGTGGTTCAGCAGCAGACGAAGAGCCTGCTGGTGACGGTGAAGACCTCGGACGGGGCGCCGGCCAACCTGACTGGGGCTGAGATGTATATGACGGTGAGAGACAAGATAGGGGGCACCGTCTTGATAACGAAGTCGACGGCAGACGACATCGACATCACTTGTCCCGAGGATGGCCAAGCGACCATCACCTTGACGACCGAGGACACGGACATTGCGACTGGCTGCCTGACGTATGATATCTGGGTGAGCTACCCTCAGACGACCCCTCCGACCCGCCATCCCGTGGTGAAACACGCCGAAATGGTGGTCGAACCTGCTATCACAGATTTTACTCCCTGACCTGTTGACAAAGCAAAACTAGGGCATAAATTGGTGTCAGACGGATGGAGGGCACCATGAAATGTCGTTGCTGCAAAGCGTATTCGGAAAAGGTGTGTGACGTCTGTCTGGAGCCCGTGTGCGAAGAGTGCGCGGCGGGCGACGGCATTTGCTCAGATTGTTGGGCGAATCGGGAAGGGCACTATGAAGGGACGGAAGGGTACTACGACGACGAAGACGACGACGAAGACGAGGACTGTGCTCCCGATTGGTACCTTTTATAGCAACGGACGGAGGACGTCATGGCATGTCATATCTGCGGAAACGTTCACGTAAAAGAGGTGTGCGAGGCGTGTGGACGCCCCGCGTGCGAGGACTGTTTCAAGCAGGAGGACATCTGTTCGGCCTGCTGGGCGGACTTCGAGGAGCATGGCCTGGACGACTATCCCGGCGAGGACATGGACGGGGACCACGAGAGTGCCCTGGCCAGCGCGGGATTCGGGACCGACGAAGACTACGGCTGTTTCGACGGCGGAGAGGAGTGGTAGCCATGGCACGCAAGCAATCCAAGCCAAAAGAGCTGACCCGGGACGAGCTGTTTCGGCGGTTCGTGGGCAACATCGGCCAGCACTGCGCCAACCTGTACTCCGACTCTCAGAGGACCTTCCGCATGTCGGCGGTCCATGGCCTGGAGCCGGTGACATTCAAGGTCCAGCAGAGGGGCGAACAGCCGGACGTCTGGGACCGGTGCATTCAGGTGCATGACGACGGGACCGAGGAGTGGCTAGGCAATCGCTGCGCCATGGTCAGCCGGTATTCCAAACTGTGCGCCGAGGCCCTTCAGGCGTGGCTGGAAGAAACGAAGGAGGCGGCATGAACATTTGCGTGAAGTGTCAGAAAGAGATGAAATGTGTCAAAACGGGGGGGGTGGCGCATTTCGGTCACGGGCACGCCTATTCCGGAGATGCTTTTGAGTGCCCCGAGTGTGGAGCCCAGGTGCTGGTGGCCTCGGGGCGTCCCGTTTTCGTGGAGGACCACCGGACCAAGGACTTCTACGTCGATATGAGTGGTTCTGATAAAGTGGGGGCATGAGTTCCCCTTCCTACGGTCATGCAACCCGAGCTGTTTCCTCCCCTATTGCTTCCGGTCAGCGGGGGCGATTCTCCCAGCCGACGAAGTATCTCCCTCTGTCGCAGTTCTTCCAGCAAGGAGAACCGGCTGGCGGCAAGGTCATCTACGGCCGCCAGGAGCCCTCGAAGAAGAAGGTGGCCAAGGGGGCGGCCAAGACTCCACCGAAGGAGGAGAAGCCTGCTGTGGCCCAGGAATCGTCTGAGGACTTCTGTGACTATGGGGGCGGCTATTTATGGAACTTCATCAAGAAAAACCCCAGGTATGACACGGAGGAGTTCCGGGAGTTCGTGGCCTGTAAAAACAAGGCAGACCGGGACAGTGGGGAGCTGGGGGACATCGCTGCTCACGAGATTGAGCGGCTGGCCAAGGCGTTCGAGAGCATGACCACCACGGCCAACGTGCCTACCGTGCCGGTGCCCATTGGCGCGGGTGATGGTCGCAAGTTCCTGGACCGGCCTGGCGACAAGGACAAAAAGAAGAAGAAGCGCGACCTGTCGGCCAGGATGGGTCTTCTTTTGAGGCGTTTGTTTTGATGATAGGATAGCCTGCGAACCTTTGGAGAGGCCTCCCCCGGCGAGGGGGGACCGTGGAGCAGGAGCAGGCGAATGCAGACCGAGCAACCCGCCGAGGCCACCAGGCCAGGTACACCAGACGACATTCAGGAGATAATTGGCTCGGGCGACGGTCCCGAGACAGGAAAGCCGTCTCCTCAGTTGGAGCGGTTGAGGCAGGCGGTCCAGAAGAGCAAGCAGGAAGGCGGCAGCATTATCCAGGCCGACTCGGAGATTCCTGAATACGAGACATTGACCAAGGCCCAGGCTGAGGCGGGGGTCTTTAGTCTGGTTGGCGGCTATGTGGACCGTGATGGCCAGCTCCACAAAGAGGTCGAAATCGAAGCCATGGGCGGCGACGAAGAGGACCTCATGGGCAACCGCAAGGTTCCCATTGTTTTGCGTATCAACTCCATTCTGAGCCGGGTGGTCAAGCGACTGGGTACTGTTACGGACCGGGGGGAGATTGCGCGGGCCGTGGCTGAGATGCCGCTGGGGACCAGGCAACACTTGCTTGTCGCCACGAGGGTCACGAGTCACTGGCTGACCGAGGGGGACCTCTACAAGTTCGCGGCCCGGTGCCCACGGTGCCGGCGGGAGAGTGAGTACGAAGTCAACTTGCTGACCTTGCGGCACTATGAACCGGAGGACCCCTCTGTCCAGGTGTACGAGGCGGAGCTGCCCCATTCAAAGTCGAAGGTGCAGTGGCGCGTACTGCCCGGCGAGTGGGACCATGCCCTGGACCTGCTGGGTCGTCACAAAGAGGTTGCTTCCGACTTTCTGACCCATGCCATCGCGGCCCGGGTGGTGTCAGTCGATGGGGAGAAGGTGGACCTGTCCACGTCGGACGTGCTGACCCCGGACAAGTCGCGGGTGAAGCTCTCCCGGCGGGCCCAGTCCGTCATCAAGTGGGCCAAGCGGCTCAAGGTGGTGGACCGCGAGACGTTGCGGGCTCGGTTCCTCGAAGGGGAGCCTGGCATCGACACGGACATCGAGTGTGAGTGCAAACACGAACGGTGCGGTGCTGAGTGGACCGTGGGGTTGGACCTGGGGCAAGAAAGTTTTTTCTTCCCCCAAACCACCTCGACGCGCTCGAAGATGAGATTTTCTACCTGATGGAATTCATGGGGCAGGGCTATCGAGACATCATGGCCATGCCCATTGGACGGCGCAAGCGGCTCTGTGAGGAGAAGGACCATTTCGAGGAGGTGAAGGCGGCAAGGCGGCGGGCGGCTGCGGCTTCGGCGGGTAGGAGAGGCAAGGGTCGATAGATGCCAGGTGAGAGTCGGTTGGCTGGAGTTGGCTTCCTCGTTGGTGCCAAGGACGATGGGGCCACAGAGGTCTTTGACGATACGGCTGAGTCTGCCGACCGCATGGCGGACGCTGCGGAGCAAGCTGGTGACAGGGGCTCTCGCGGGATGGATAGGCTGGGCCGTGCCATCGAGGGCATCAACGCTTTCAACCTGGCCAATATCTCCTCGACTCTGGACGACATTGCGGAGCGGGCTGGTCTGGGCGTAGGGGCTCAGGCCACGGCGCTGGAGTCGTTCGGGGCCCAGTTCGGTCAGACAGCCAGGGCGGCGGAAGCTCGGCTCGGGTCCATGAGCGGGGCGATGGCGGCCCACCGCCAGGAAGTCTCCAGCCTGGCCTACACCTATGGCGTGAGCGGCGACGAGATGTTTGCCGCCATGGCTCCGCTGAGTCGTCTCGGCGTCGACATCAACGAGGTGTTCGGCGAAAACTCGGCGCGGGCGCTCGCCGGCCACCTTCAGGCGGGCATCATCAGCGGGCAGGCCTTCGGTGGGGTCCTGGCCGAGCTTGTGGGAGTGTACGAGTTGCAGGCCGATGAGGCTGGCAACATGGTCAACAGCCTGACGGCCATCGGCGACCGCTTCGGTTTCGTGGCGGAGATAGGCCAGGGGCTTCCGGCCATCATGGACGCTATCCGGCCGGTGGCAGCGCGGTATCCAAACATCGCGGAAGACGTGGACGGGGTGGCGACCAGCATCGCCCGGCTGGCTGCTGGCATGGTGAACATGGGCATGGCGCCGGAAGCGGCTCTCCAGGCGGCCACGCAGACCTTCTCGTCTTTGTCGGAGCAGCGGGACGCCTTCACGGACCTGGTAACGGGGGTGAGTGCCGAGTTCCCTGACATGGCCCAACAGATTGGCATTTCGTCGGGGGACATCGAGGGGTCTATCGCGGCGGTCATGTCGAGTCCCGTGGAGTTTGCCCGGAACATGGGGCAGCTCTTGGGGAGCATGGACGAGGCCGACCCGTTTGCGCAGCGGCTGGCTGGTACCTTGCGACAAATCAGTCCGGAGCTGCTCAACATCGTCCGGAACACGGCTGAGGGCGGCGACGCATTGGCTCAGGCGACCGAGCCTATCGAGGGGGTGGAGGACGCTTTCTCGCGGGCGGGCCGGGCGGCGCTGACCAGTACGCTGACCTTTGCTGATAGTTTGGAGCGCATGAGGGATGCTCACGCAACCCGAATGAACGATATCGGCCGGCGTTTGGTACCCGATTTTGTAAAGCGGCAGCGGGAAGCCTACAGGGATGTTGGCGACAGGATGGAACACTTGGCCGCCCAGGATGGTCCGATGGGGGCGCTTACCAGGGGCTTCCTGCGGGTGAGGACGTTCGGATTAGTCCAGGGGCTGCTGCCAGGGCTTGGAGCCTTGACTGCGGGGCTTGGGGACACGGCGGCGGCAGCAGGGCCGGTGTTGGCGGCCATGCGGGACACGGGGCTAACAGGAGCCTTCTCCAAGGCGTTCCAATCGGCCGGCAAGCTGACAGGGGCGTCGCGGCTTCTGGGAGCTTCGTTCTCCTGGCTCGGGCCGGTGACGTTGCTGGCCGGGGCGGGCTACCTGCTGTACCGCAACTGGGACCGTCTCAGTGGCATGTTCGACGAGCTGGCCGACAGTCTGGAGAAGATGGCCAGCAAATTCTACAACTGGGCTCGTCGAATCGACTGGGAGGACCTGGGCGACCAGTTCATCAGCGGCATCCTTTCTCTGTTCACTGGCATGGGCCAAACGGCTGAAGACGAGGCTCCTTCGACGGGCGCTCGAATCGGCATGGCGATGGCGGACATGCTCGAAACGGCGGCGGGCATGACGGTTCGGTTTGCCAGGGGTATGTGGGACCGGATTGTCGAATGGATTCTCGACCCGCCGGATATCGAGAGCCAGGTGTCACGAGGAGCTGCGGCCCTGGGTACTTCCATTGGTGCCGCGCTGGGGGTGGGGATGCTGACTCCTCTCCGGGGCGGCATCATTCGCACCTTCGGCCGGCTCTTCACCGGATTCGGCGACATCATGACGGGCGGCCCGGGCGCTCGCTTGGCGGGCCGGGGACTTCGGACGCTGCTCCGGCGCATTCCCTACGTGGGGGCGATTCTGGGCGTGCTCTTCGACCTGCCAGATATCATCGCGTCCTTCCAGACGGGCGGCATCGTGGCGGGGCTCAGGGAGACCTTTGGCAGCATCCTGAACGGGTTGCTCCTGGGCATCCCCCAGATGATTCAGGAGTTCACCGGGACCAACATCATCGACCGTGTCTTCGACTTCCTCTTCGAGGGCCTGAACATCGGCAACGTGATGGAAGCCATCGAAGGGGGGCAGATAGGCCGGGCCATTCTGGAGGGCATTCTGGGAGCTACCGGCGGCGGCTTCTCTCGAATGCTCTGGGAGTCGATTTTCGGCGAAGGCTCTATGGACGAGGTGATGGGGGCGGCCGGCGGAGCTTTGGAGGGCGTCGGCGCGATATTCATGGAGGTCTTCCGGGCAATCGGCGACGTCTACAACCAGACGGTCGAGCCGGTCTGGTCGGCCATGCAGGAGGCCGGCGGGCAAATCGGTGACATTTTCAGCCAGCTCTGGAATGACACGCTGTCCCCTCTCTTCAGCGATATCACCGGGGCTTTCGCGGGTGTCTTCGGCGGTGGAGGGGATGCTGATGGCATCGTCTCGGGGTTCGAGAACGCGGAAGCCAGTGCGCGGGGCTTTGCTGAGGTGGCTGGCGACTGGATTCGGAACAACGTGACGCCGGCAATTTTGTGGCTGGCGGACAACGTGATTCCGCTGGTGGTCCGGGGGGTCGAGCTGTTCGCTGCTGGGGTGCGTGCGGCAGTGGGCTTTTTCCGGACGGCGTGGCCCGTGGTCGTCGAGGCTTTCAACAGGACCAGGGACGTTGTCATGACGGTTGCCACGGCGGTCTGGGATTTCTGGGAGGAGAACGTCTTTCCGACCATCGAGAGCATTCGCAACGCCTGGACCAATCTCATGGATGCCATCGTGCCGGCGGCGACGTCTGCGTTTGATGTGATATCAGGGGTTATTACCTGGTGGTGGGAGAACGTCACGCAGCCTTATTTGGGTGCTCTTTGGTCGTTCTGGTCGTGGGTTGTCGGTCGGGTGGTTGACTATTGGGAGTGGGCCTACAACAACATTTCCGGAGTTGTTACCTGGTGGTGGGAGAATGTGACACGCCCGATATTCGGGTTCCTTCTCGACTTCTGGACGTCGGTTGTAGGGGGCATTTGGAGCGCGGGCCGGTCGGTGTTCAACTTCCTGTCTGAATACATCACGAATCGAATCAACGATGCAGGAGATTCCTTCGCGGTGCTCGGGGCGACATGGGAGGGGGTCAAGAATGTCCTGGCCGCCGGCTTCCGGGTGATAGCGGCCGAGGTCAACCGCTGGCTCGTGGTTCCGTTCGTCCGGCTTCAGGGGACGCTGACCGGCATGGCCGAGGCGGTGCATCTCGCCTTCCTACGGGTGAAGGCTGGCGTTCTGGAGTTGTTCCTCTCAATTATGAGGGGTTTCCAAAATATGGTCCGAAATCTCCCTGGCGGAGATAGGTTGGCCAGTTTCTTTGCAGCGCCAATTGCTTCTATTGAGGAGAAACAACGGGAAATCACGGGACGTGGTGGCGAGATATCGCGGTACGAGGCCACCATTGCCCAGGGGCGGCGACGGCGGCAGGCAGAGATTGACGCGGCCAACGAAAGGGCTCGGACAGCTCGTGAGGGGCTCGCTGGAGCCGTGGGTGATGTTGCAGGCACTGCGGCACGGGTGTTGCTTGAGCGCCGGCAGGAGCGTGAGCGGGCCCGACAAGCTCGTGAAGAGGAGCGCCAGCGCAACGAGCGAATGGACCGGGCTTCTGAGGAAGAGCAGGCGAGGCGAGCACGGGAGGCCCGGGAGCGTCGGCGGGCGGCAGACCAGCGGCGTGAAGCAACTCAGGCGGCCCAGGAAGAGGAGCGAGCGGCAGCGGCTCAGACGGCTCAGGATGCCCGGGACGAGCGGCGCACAGCCAGGGCTGCGACCGATGCTAGTCGAGAGCGTGAGCGGCAGGAGCGCGAGCGGCAGGAACGTCGGGGGCGGGGAGCCCGGCGGGCGCAAGCTCGCAGTGGTCCGACTCAGCAGGAGATGACCGAGGCCATGACCGAGGCAATTCAGAGTGGGCCTGGGTCCAGTTCCGACAATCCGACGCATGTGGTTATCGAGCAAGTGGCCAACCGGGCCTATAGGGCAGGGCAAAGCGCAGCTCCGACTCAGCCGAGATACGAGAACTTGTGATGGCTATCAAAATCCGCAGGACCTCAAGGCTCAACTTTTCCCGGCTCGTCACCTTGGGGGGCTCCAATGTCGTTTCGTGGGAGATGCCCGAATATCCCGCTATCAACGAGGGGCAAGACGACATCCTCTATCAGGTCCAGCAGGAGGACCGTATCGACTTGCTGGCTCAACGGTTCTACGGAACCCCGGAGCTTTGGTGGGTCATCGCTGTCGCCAATGGCCTGGCACTTTTGCCCAATGACTTGAGGCCCTATTCGACCATCAGGGTTCCGAGCAATAACCGGGTGTTCAACTCGATTTTGAAACAGGCGCCGAAAAAGAGGGAGGGCCGGTAGATGACCGTGATGGACCCCTCGGGGATTCAAATTGCGGCGTCTGTTCGGACCACGCGGGGGTCGGTCTTCCCCTTGTGGATGGGAGGGGCTCGGACCAGCGAAAAGCCGGGGGACGCCGATTCCATCTTTTTCGACACAAATGTGGAATACCAGGACCTGCCTATCGTCACGGCGGTCAATATCGAGATGACGATGAACTACAATGCGACCTGCACGGTGGAGGTTGCGGCCCCTTACGAGCTGGGCCTGGCGCTTTTGGAGAGCGAGCTATTCGTTATCGGCAACGTGCTCACCGTCCAGGTGGGCTATCCGCGCATTGGTCTGTTCCTGCCCAAACTCTCGACGCAGACGGTACGGCCCAACGTGTCTCTCAATCCGGAGGACGGTCTAACAGCGACGCTCAACGGCCAGGGCGGGATTTTCGCGGGGACAAGAGGGCAGTCAAACCGGCAGTTTCGGAACGTCTCT
>Ga0316195_10000109_pt1 | contig 26200 bp, 25 predicted proteins | sample Phised1_MG_FD_204937 | JGI IMG/M metagenome (GOLD analysis project Ga0316195, IMG submission 204937) | Coastal sediment microbial communities from Maine, United States - Phippsburg sediment 1 | ecosystem: Environmental > Aquatic > Marine > Coastal > Sediment | place: USA: Maine | collected...
TACTTATAGATTACAAAAAGTTGAATCACGAAGTAGCCACTCTTTTAATTGAAACCTATCCTGACGGATATGGTGATGAAGATATTATTTCTTTTAGAAATGTACATGGCGAATTCGTTGAGGCAGTGGAACTCCAAACTGAGGACACCCTGTATCTTATTAAAATAAGCAAAAGCCTTTCTCATTTCATTGCCAATTTTGATGATAATATCATAGAAGAACTTGAAGTTATTAAAGATGAGAATGTAGAAGGACCTTCTTTAGAACTGAATATAGAACAGGAAAATGAAGACGACAGAGATTTTGATTAGTCTTTAAGATACTTTTCCCGTAAAATGTCTCTATGATGTCTTTGATGACCGCAACAAATAAAACCAAGAGCAGCAACACTCATCTTTGCATCACTGGCAATTCCTACTCTTTTCAATGTCTCATCAGACAATTTTTCAAATAGAGCTATAGTGGATTTTCGAATGGCTATGTAATCTTCTATCAATTCCTCTTTGGTCCAGTTTTCCGAATTAGATTCCACAACAAACATATCCTGATCAAAACCAGGCAAAGGTGTTTTATCGTTTCTGGCAAATCGCAGGGCCCTGTATTGAAATACACGCTCAGTATCTAAAACATGCACCAAAACCTCTGCTATAGTCCACTTTCCCTCACTGTAAGCATAATGAAGTTTATCCTCCGGAATACTGGAGATAAATGACGGGAAATTGTCAAGTTGTCTCTTTAACATCTCCACAAGCTCAACATCACCCAAAGTGGCAATATATGGCTCGTAGAAGCGATGGTAATCCCCTTTTTTGAGTTCAGAATTCTTCATAGCGTTTTATAAGAAAGTTAAATTCCTTCAAGCTAATGTCGTGCAAAAAAAAAGCTGAAGCAGTAATGGAGCAAAATTTACTAGTACTCACTGCTGACTGCCAGATCAGTAATCTGTACTTATGAGCTTTTCTAGTTATAACTCATTAAAAATGGTGTGCATCAAACGTTTTTTGTCATTAATACTTTCTTCCAGGGAAATCATGGTCTCTGTTCTGCTTATACCATCAATATCATCTATCTTAAATATTATATTTTTGGCGTGATTAGTATCTTTTGCTCTTATCTTACAAAAGATGTTGAATTTACCAGTGGTAATATGGGCCACGGTAACATTTGGAATTTGATTCAAACGTTCAAGAACAAACTTAGTCTGATGTGTTTTTTCCAAAAAGATGCCAACATAAGCAATGAATGCATAACCTAGTTTTACATAATCCAGGGTAAGTGAAGAACCTCGTATAATCCCCGCATCCTCCATTTTTTTAACCCTTACGTGAACAGTTCCTGCAGAAATAAGTAACTTTTTCGCAATATCGGTAAAAGGTGTTCTGGTATTGTCAATTAACATATCCAGGATTTGATGATCTATTTCGTCTAACTTTATTTTGCCCATTTTTAGTATAATTTTTACGAGAGCGTAAATTTAGGAATTTATACGCAATAAATAATACGTTTTATTGAGTTATATGCAATATTCAGCTATAATCGTTTAATAATATTTAAAACAGGAGTTGACGGAATTGTTTATCAGATTTGAGAAAATCAAGATCATTCCGATCCGTACAATTGAAATATTTATGCCCAAATTTGCCTTTTAATTCCCCCGTTGACTCTATATAAGGGTTAAAGATTATGGTTTTTTTATTCAATACCTCTCTGTATAGTATCCCTATACGATGGTCATATTTTTTATTGATAAGTTGCGCATTTGAGATAAGCACATCAAAATAACGTTTGTTGTTTTCAGGAATGTCAAAATAATCATCCACATTGTATTCTTCTGTTTCATTATTGGCTATCACCAATATAGCCTTGATTAAGGCATAAAATACAAATTCTCTGGTTCGCTCCCTTTGATAATCATCCGGAAAATGCCCGGCTTCAAATAATACAGTGGGTGTTCCCATTAATTGAAACGTATCTCCTACACAATTAGGATTAAATACATCATCATATCTGCCTATCTGATCCGGGAGAAGGGTCGAAAAAGCATTATGTATTGCCGCTATTATCTTCATGCTATTTTCCCTGCTGCCCGATATATTTCGCTGAATATCGTGTGCCGGTGCTAAAAACGACAAAGTAGCCGGTTTCTCTATACTACCCGCACTAAAAATGGTTCTTTGGTCATGAAGATTAAAGCAATAGTCGGGCCTAATGTGATCATAAACGGTGCGTAAAATCCGGCTTTCAGGTTGACTCAATTCCAACGCATCTCTGTTTAGATCTACCATATGCGCATTTTCCCTCGTATAAACCACAGCACCATCAGGATTTAAAACAGGAATGATCGTTAAAGTAACGGATGTCAATATATGATCTGTAAAATCAGTTCCTTTTTGAAGGTAATTAATCAAGTCCAGAATTGCCTTAGTAGTAGTGGTCTCATTTCCATGCATCTGAGACCACATTAAGATTTTAATATTGCCTCTGCCTAAAGTTACTTTATGAATAAGTCTGTCCTGAGTAGATTTCCCCAATAGCGACACATTATTTTTAATTGAATCTCCTTTTAAAAAAGATTGAAGTTGTGCAGTGGTAATATATCTTCCATGAACAGAAAGTTCTTTTATTTCCCGATAATTTAAAGAAGAAAAATTCACAAAGGCATTGGTTTGAATTACAAATGTAAAGGCAAAATCAATTACAAATGTGATAAAATTAATTACATTTGTAAACATTTATGAGGGTTAAGTGGAGAGCTGCATGTTCTTTTGTAAACAATTTAAGCACGTAGTTTACACTTTAAATATAAAATCTTGTATATCAGTTATATAATACTATTTAATTGTATTATTTATTTAATTTTTAACAGGCTTTACCCGATAAATTTATCTCAAAATATAAGGTTTAGCTAATACTCAATTGCACAATGGTAAACACTGAAGAATTTGTACAGCGTTTAGAAAAAATATTAAATTATTATGGCGTTTCTGCTTCTGCATTTGCTGATAAGATCGCCGTTCAGAGATCTACCATTTCCCACTTACTCAGCGGGAGAAACAAACCCAGCCTTGAGTTTGTTTTAAAGGTAGTTAAGTCGTTTCCTGAAGTAAACCTTTATTGGCTGCTCAACGGAAAAGGTACATTTCCGGCAGCTAAAAAAGAAGGCCCCATAACCTCCCCGACCGAATCCATCCCCAATGAAAAGCTATCCAAACCAAGATCCATAAAAAAAATAATAATTTTTTATGAAGATGGAAGCTTTGAAGCATTTGATAGAAATACAACAACATAATAGCTTTCCTTTTTAAAATCACAAAATAGACAGCAAAGAAATCCGTACTATTTTGTTATTTTGCATGTATGAAATGGCAGTATCCTGTAGTTAGTATTTTCCTTGTCGCAACATCTTGTTACCAACCCAAAAGAGACTGTAAAGCATTTAAAAACGGCACTTTTAAGTTTACTTCAATTATTAATAATGAAGAAAAGACCACCACCTTTGTACGGGACGGAAATGTTGAAATCGATTTTTTTGAAGGTAAAAGCGATACTTCCTCCGTAAGGTGGATAAACGACTGTGAATATATTGTGAAGAAATTAAACCCAAAGAATAAGGCAGAAGAGAAATCTATTCATATGAAAATAAGAACCACGACCGATAGTTCTTACACTTTTGAGTATGGTATTGTAGGGGAAACAAACAAATCTGTGGGAACTTCTATAAAAATCAAGTAATTATGTTTGAAATTCTAACAAGTCCGGACGCCTGGGTTGCCCTGTTAACCCTAACCTTTTTAGAAATAGTATTGGGTATAGATAATATTGTATTTATATCTATTGCAGCAAACAAATTACCTGCTAAAGATCAAAAAAAAGCCACTAATTTAGGTTTATTACTAGCCATGGCACAGCGCATAATACTGCTGTTTGCGGTTTCTTTTCTTATTGGATTAAAGATTCCCTTTTATTATCTCAACGCTTCCTGGATCTCAATAGGTATTAGTGGCCAGGCCCTGATCCTGTTTTTTGGAGGTATTTTTCTTTTATACAAAAGCACTTCAGAAATTCATGAAAAGGTGGAGATGCCACAACACGATGAAGAAGACTTAAAATCCAAGAATATCACCAGCCTCTCCAAAGCTATTGTCCAAATTGTTATCATTGATTTTATATTTTCTATAGATTCAATTTTAACGGCGGTAGGCATGACCAATGGCATAGGCAATAAACCAATGGATGCCCTGGTACTTATGGTTATAGCGGTAGTTATCTCGATTATAATTATGATGGTATTTGCCAACCCCATTCGCGTCTTTATCAATAATCATCCTTCCATGCAAATATTGGCCCTTTCCTTTTTAATCCTAATAGGATTTATGCTAATTGCTGAATCGGCTCATTTGAGTCATGCCAGGATCTTTAATCAGGAGATTGGAGCTATTCCAAAAGGGTATTTATATTTTGCCATAGCCTTCTCCCTCTTGGTTGAGTTTTTAAATATGAAGATTCGCAAAAAAAACGGCACAAAAAAGGCCGGTGAAAAGCATGCATAAAAACGTGTGGGGGATAAAGAAAGTGTTTCATCGCCTACTTTCATGATAAAAATCAGCTTCAGAACCTTATGGTAGTTATTCCTGTAAATTTTGCTGCTGTTGTCTGACGGTCAGCGTGCTGCCGTCATGACTCCACCCCGGAGGTCCGAATATATACATGAAGGCATGGGATAGCTTTTTGGATTTTTTAACATCTTTCCAGATATCCTTATACTCATGGGTGAGGATTACAAGTGGATTGAAGGAATTCGGCGAATGAATAACGCCATATTTAATCTCTGTATCCTCATTCAGTTCTTTCCAGGTCCCAAAGATTTTGTCAAAAATATTGAGAATACCTCCATGGTTTTTGTCCAGATACTCTACATTTTGAGAATGATGCACCTGATGCATTGTATGTGTATTAAATATTTTTTCCAGGAAACCCATTTTTGGAACATAAACGGAATGCAGCTGAAATTGCCACATAATCTCTATTCCGATACATACGATAACCATTTCTGGCGGAAAACCAATGGCAGGCATCCACATATAAAAAAATGGCTTGTGAAAAATTGTAAACCAGCCGTTCCTAACGGCGGTTCCCAGGTTAAAATTGTCAGAAGAATGATGGACAATATGACCAGCCCAAAACAGTCTTATTTCATGATTTGCCCTATGAAAACAATAATACGTAAAATCATCGGCTAACATGCAAAGTCCCCATACATACCAGGCATAACCAAAGGATTCATAACCTAAAAGATTGGTGCGTACCCCATCACTGATGGGATTAAAAAATTCGTATGAAAACTCAAAAAGGGCTATGGCAAAAATGATCTTAAACAATGGTCCAATAATTGCAGCTCCGATGCCCATTGAGCCACTGGCGAATAAGTCTTTCCAGTTATATAATTTTTTGTTTCCATGTGTTTTACTGTAAATAAGTTCAAAAATTATTAGTGCAATAAAGCAGGGAACACCGTAAATCAGGGGGTTTGTAAAATCCATAAAATTGTTGTAGTCTTTTCGTTTTCGTCTGTAGATTTTGTAAGTATAGACAAAACAAAGACAAATTGCAAGTTAAAATTTCGAACTCTTAATAATGATGCATTAATAAGTCATTCGTATTAAAAAAGTTTTGTCTGCCCATCATCATCATCTTTTTGTTGGCCATTTTTGGTTTTAGTTACATCATTTTCCTTCTTAGGTGTTGAATTCATATCTTTAGTCTCCGGCCGTATACTTTCCTCATCCACAACCTCAATATCCATGGTGTCATGAACTTTTGGAACTTTGTACGGTAAGGGGTCCAACGCATTAATTTCAAGGATTTTTTCTTTAGTCAGTTGATTTCCCATGGCAGAACTGCCTTTTATGCTAATAAACTCCTCAATATTTATTATCAGGTTATCTTTCCGCTCCATACCACGCTTTTTAGAATATACCAATTCTGCCATAGGCCTATAATCGGTAAACACTTTTTCGAGATATGATTTTGGATGGTCGGTAATTATTTTTTCCTCTTTATCATAGTTTTCCACCAGAAATCGTTTTAGATAAAACAATTCTTTTTCTCCCTCCCAATATATTACTGAAATAGGTTTATTGGGTACCCATTTTTCCAGAATTATCATGTCATCATCAAAGCGCATTGTCAGTTCGGGAATAACAGTTTTTAATATACCTTTTTGGTTAACTATCAGCAGCCTGTCCTCATTGGTGAATTCTCCAAGGAGTTCACCCCTATTATCGACATTCAACCGCTGAACCGTATCATCAAACCACAATTTCCGCGGTTTTAGGGTAGACAACCCTTTTTCCTTAAGTTCAATTTTTTTTACTGAATATTTGGTGACAATATTCCCTTTGGATGCGCGGCCTTTGATCATTACATCGGCAAAATCCAAATCCCACTTTAATTTCTTAATACTGCCTGCCTGCCGGAGGATAATGCTAACCACTTCTGCTTCGCCATTTGGGTTTGCCGAAAAATAGCTTATCTCAGAACCAGCCTTTCCGGCGGTAAGGTCGTAAAGTTTATCGCGTGTAATACCAGTAACATAAAAGCGCTTTACATAGCTGGAGCCACCGCGTCCATCCTTGTATATCATATTGTAGGTGGTACGCTGATCCTTTTTCTTAAAAACAGCTACATGAATGATATTTTTGCCAATAAATGTTTTTGAATCCACTTTTGTAACCATCATTTGACCACTATTGGTAAACACGATAATATCGTCTATATCGCTGCAGTCTGTGACATACTCGTCCCTTTTCAAAGAAGTCCCTATAAAACCTTCCTCCCTGTTCACATATAATTTAGTATTTCTGATAACCACTTTGGTTGCCTCAATATCATCAAATATTCTAATTTCAGATTGCCGCTCCCGGCCTTTGCCATATTTACTTTTTAATTCCTTGAAATATGAAATTGCATATTCTATCAAATTGGCGAGATGGTCTTTGGTTTGGGCAATTTTGTCTTCAAGACTATCAATATACTGTTGTGCTTTATCCAAATCAAATTTGGATATTCTTTTAATCCTAATCTCAGTAAGCCGTACAATATCTTCTTCGGTAACTCCACGCTTTAGGTGCGTAATATGTGGCTTAAGTCCTTTATCTATTGCGCTTATAACTCCTTCCCACGTTTCTTCTTCTTCTATATCCCTATAGATCCTGTTCTCAATGAATATCCGTTCCAGAGAAGCAAAATGCCATTGTTCTTCGAGTTCGGATAACTGTATCTCCAATTCTGCCTTAAGCAGATCTACAGTATGGTCTGTAGACCGTTCCAGCATTTCTGTCACTCCTATAAATAAGGGCTTGTTATCTTCAATAATACAGCCCAATGGAGATATTGATGATTCACATGCCGTAAAAGCGTAAAGGGCATCGATGGTCTTATCCGGTGAAATTCCGCCAGGTAGATGTATGAGAATTTCAACCTGTGCCGCAGTATTATCCTCAATCTTCTTTATTTTAATTTTCCCTTTCTCATTGGCTTTCAGGATGGAATCTATCAATGAAGAAGTATTGGTGCCATAAGGTATTTCATTAATAACCAGTGTGTTTTTATCCAGTTGCGAAATTTTAGCCCTTACGCGAATTTTTCCCCCTCTTAATCCGTCATTGTAATTAGTGACATCAATAATACCAGCCGTAGGGAAATCTGGAAATAATTTAAAACGTTGCCCTTTCAGATGCTTTATAGAACCATCTATAATCTCATTAAAATTATGTGGCAGGATCTTGGTGGAAAGTCCAACTGCAATACCTTCTGCTCCCTGAGCCAGTAATAATGGAAATTTAACCGGAAGATTTACGGGTTCCTTTTTTCTGCCATCATAGGATGACTGCCAATTGGTGATTTTTGGGCTAAAAACTACTTCCAGCGCAAATTTGGATAATCTGGCCTCAATATATCGTGATGCCGCAGCTCCATCCCCAGTTAAAATATTGCCCCAGTTCCCCTGAGTATCAATAAGTAATTCTTTCTGTCCAATCTGCACCATTGCGTCAGCGATACTAGCATCTCCGTGAGGATGATATTGCATAGTATGACCAACTACATTCGCAACTTTATTGTACCTGCCATCATCCAGCTCCTTAAGAGCATGCATAATTCTGCGTTGCACAGGCTTAAAACCATCTTCAATAGCAGGTACTGCCCTTTCTAAAATTACATAGGAAGCATAATCTAAAAACCAGTCTTTATACATGCCCGTGACCCTGGTAAGAGCCTCCTGGCCATTACCACGGTCTTCTTCATGTATTTCATTTACTTCGTCACTCTCCTCCATTAAAAAAGAATAGTATTAATCTAATTTAGAGTTAATTATTTTCAATTAAGTCAACTTCTACTTTAAGGTTTTCAATAATAAATTCCTGGCGATCCGGAGTATTCTTTCCCATATAAAACTTCAGAAGTTCTTCAATAGACAATGCTTTATCGAGCATAACGGGTTCTAAACGGATATCATCACCAATAAAGTGTTTAAACTCATCCGGTGAGATTTCACCCAATCCTTTAAACCGTGTAATTTCAGGTTTTCCTGTCAACTTTGTTATAGCTGCATTTTTTTCCTCCTGACTGTAGCAGTAGAATGTTTCTTTTTTATTTCGCACTCTAAATAGCGGTGTCTGCAAAATATATAAATGATTCTCTTTTATTAATTCAGGGAAAAACTGAAGAAAAAAGGTTATCAGCAACAAGCGAATATGCATGCCGTCTACATCGGCATCCGTAGCTATTACAATATTATTATATCGCAAATCCTCCATGGACTCTTCTATATTAAGTGCAGCCTGAAGGAGGTTAAATTCTTCATTTTCGTAGACTATTTTTTTGGACATCCCGTAGGAGTTCAGGGGTTTCCCCCGAAGACTAAAAACTGCCTGTGTATTTACATCTCGAGATTTAGTTATGGAACCCGAAGCAGAATCCCCTTCGGTTATAAATAGGGTGGATTCTAGTCGCCTTTCGCTTTTCATATCTCCCAGATGCAGTCGGCAATCACGTAATTTTTTATTGTGCAGGCTTGCTTTTTTTGCTCTTTCCCGAGCTAACTTTCGTATCCCTGAAAGTTCTTTTCGCTCGTTTTCGGCCTGAACAATTTTACGCTGAATTTTTTCGGCAGTTTCCGGATTTTTATGCAAGTAGTTATCCAGCTGTTTCCCTATAAAATCATTGATATATGTTCTTACAGTAGGGAGTCCGCCACCCATATCTGTTGATCCCAGTTTCGTTTTGGTCTGACTTTCAAAAACGGGCTCCATCACCTTTATCGAGATGGCTGAAATAATTGATTTTCGGATATCAGAGGCATCATAGTTCTTACCATAAAAGTCCCTTAGTGTTTTTACAACAGCCTCTCTGAAAGCCGCTTGATGTGTACCACCTTGCGAGGTATGCTGCCCATTGACAAAAGAGTGGTATTCTTCACTATATTGGGTTTTACTGTGTGTGATAGCCACTTCTATATCGTGTCCTTTTAAGTGAATTATAGGGTACAACAAATCCTCTTTGCTATTGTTGTCCTCCAATAAATCCTTAAGTCCATTTTCGGAAAAGAATTTTACCCCGTTAAAAACAATGGTTAACCCTGGGTTAAGGTACACGTAATTTTTAAGCATGCGCTCCACATACTCATTTCTATATTTGTATTTTTTGAATATTGCCTCATCCGGAATAAATGTAATCTTGGTTCCCCTTCTCCTGGTGGTTTCTTCCAAAAGTTCCTCGTTTACCAAATTACCCGTTTCAAACTCTGCGGATTTAGATTTGCCGTCCCTGGTAGATTCTACTTTGAAATAGGCTGATAAGGCATTAACAGCCTTTGTACCAACTCCATTTAGGCCAACAGATTTTTTAAAGGCGCGTGTATCGTATTTGCCTCCTGTGTTCATTTTGGAGACCACATCAACCACCTTGCCCAGCGGGATCCCCCGACCATAGTCGCGAACGATAACTTTTTCACCCTGAACAGAAATGTCGATGGTCTTACCTGCACCCATGACAAATTCATCGATACAATTATCTATGGTTTCCTTTAATAATATATAAATGCCATCATCCGCTGAAGATCCGTCACCCAGCTTACCAATATACATACCCGGCCTGAGACGAATGTGCTCCTTCCAGTCAAGCGATCTTATATTATCTTCAGTATATTGTGTCTCTGCCATGATATTTGGGGTTTACCCCTGCTAATATAAAATTTCAGGGCAGAAATCAAAATGTGGACCATAGAAAGTAATTAACAATAAAATAGAAATTATTGTTGATAGTTTACTATGAAGTTGTTTTTAAAAGGACATCTTCCAAGATTAGGCCTCCTAAACGTTAAACCTAAAATGCATAACGTCACCGTCCTTCACCACATATTCTTTTCCTTCTACCCGCATTTTTCCTGCTTCCTTTACTTTTGCTTCACTTCCATAGGCCACATAGTCATTATAAGAAATTACTTCAGCCCGGATAAATCCCTTTTCAAAATCTGTGTGGATAACCCCGGCTGCCTGAGGCGCCGTGGAGCCTACCTTAATTGTCCAGGCCCTAACCTCCTTGACTCCTGCTGTAAAATAAGTTTGCAGCTTTAACAAGGAATAGGCAGCCCGTATCATTTTAGCAGAACCAGCTTCTGTTAAACCTAAATCTTCCAAAAACATTTGTCGTTCCTCATAGGTCTCCAATTCCGTGATATCTGCTTCCGTACCCACGGCTAGAACGATGACTTCTGCATTTTCTTTTGAGGTAGCCAATTTCACCTGTTCTACATAAGCATTCCCTGAGACTGCAGATGATTCATCCACATTACAGATATAAAGAACAGGTTTATCTGTTATTAATTGAAGGGGTTTTATGAAATCTCTATTATCGTCCTCATTAAAAGTCAAAGCCCTTACAGAGGTACCAGATTCTAAACCTTCTTTGACAGCCTGCAATACAGCAGCCTCTTTTTGTGCATCCTTGTTACCTGTTCTGGCCGCTCTGCTTACCTTGTCCAACTTCTTTTCAACTGTTTCAAGGTCTTTAAGCTGTAATTCCATGTCTATGGTCTCTTTATCTCTTATCGGGTCTATTGAGCCATCTACATGCACCACATTATCATCGTCAAAACATCTTAAAACATGCAAAATAGCATCAGTTTCCCGAATGTTCCCCAAAAATTGATTTCCTAAACCTTCTCCTTTGCTGGCTCCTTTAACAAGACCCGCAATGTCTACGATATCCACAGTGGCAGGTATGACCCTCTCCGGATTAACCAACTCCTCCAATTTGGATAATCTGGGATCCGGTACATTAACCACACCAATATTTGGTTCAATAGTACAAAATGGAAAGTTCGCACTTTGTGCCTTCGCATTGGATAAACAATTAAAAAGGGTCGACTTACCAACATTTGGGAGTCCTACAATACCTGCTTTCATAAATTGTATTTTAAAGGGCGCAAATATAATGCTTCTGTTCTTTAATAAATACTACTCTGCACAAGGAGTACTTTTTTTAACTACATTTAAGATTATTCTTGACCTAAATTAATACTCAGCTTTAAATACAAAGTGAGATAGCTGTAATCCAATAGCTGTCATTAATTGACAGTTGTTAAATTTCTTTTAAATCCGATGAACAGAATAATTTTACAGGGAATTCTATATGATAAGAAGTCTTCTTTTCTAAAAGGTACGGCCCTTGCTCCACCAAAAATCAGAAATCTTTATAAGAGCCCGTCTGCCAATTACTTTGCAGAAAATGGCCTCGAAATAGTGCCGGAAATTTTTGATGATAAAGGTGACTTTCAAATAAGCACCTATTTTGACATTGAAAAATACACTTTTGAAAATTTAAAGAATAATAAGCATCTCCTGACTTTAGGAGGAGATCATTCAATTACTTATCCGGTTATAAAGGCTTTCCATAAAGTTCATGGACCAATAGATCTTATACATATTGATGCGCATGCCGACCTGTATGATATTTTTGAGGGTGATAAATACTCCCACGCTTGTCCATTTGCACGAATCATGGAGGAAAAATTAGCCCGCAGATTGATACAACTAGGCATTAGGACATTTTCAACTCATCAGCGGGAACAGGCAAAAAAGTACGGTGTTGAAACTTTTGAGATGAGCGAAATGAGCAAATTACCATCTTTAGAGCTAAAAAATCCGGTCTATATATCTTTGGATATGGATGCTCTGGATCCTGCCTATGCCCCAGGTGTTTCTCATCACGAACCTGGAGGCTTGAGCACCCGTGCGGTAATAAATATTATTCAGTCAATAAATGTCCCCATTCTAGGGGCCGATATTGTTGAGTATAATCCAAACCGTGACATCAACGATATGACCGCAATGGTATGCGCAAAATTACTTAGAGAAATAGTTTCGAAAATGATCGAAAACGAACTATAGTATACTATTTTATTCCGGGTGCATAAAACGCTGCTTAGCCAGCAATTCTTCCTCTGACTCCTCCCTGTCTCCATCCGGCACACAGCAGTCTACGGGACATACTGCGGCGCACTGAGGTTCTTCATGAAATCCCATGCATTCCGTACATTTATCCGGTGCTATATAGTATATCTCATCACTTATTGGTTCCTGCACTTCATCCGCGTTTACTGCTTTCCCATCCGGTAAAACAACGTCTCCACTTAGTGAGGTTCCATCACTATAACGCCACTCATCTGCCCCCTCATATATTGCCGTATTTGGGCATTCAGGTTCGCAGGCCCCGCAGTTAATACATTCATCGGTTATAATAATTGCCATAATCTTCTTTTTCTTTGAATTTGCAAGATACTTGCCCTTATTGTTGTGTCAATGTCCAGGCATGCATATTTTTGCGCAAAGGTAAATCCTAAAACACTATTGCACAAATATAATGGCCACACCGGAACAACGATTTAAAGCTTTTGTCAAACTTGGAGATTTTCTTAGGGATTTCATCAATACTTCATCAGATCTCCTGAAATCTGACGATAATACTTCTGAATGGCATTCAAAATTTGAGAGTGCAATAACTCTCGCCGGCCACAAAAATGGTTGGTTTACAAAAGAACAGGTGATGTTCGCTACAAGCGCCTGGGCAGAGCAGCTTACGGAAAAAAACCTCAATGTATGGTTAAACCGTTACCCTCTTGGGGCTAATATCCACAAAACTGTTGCCATAATAATGGCAGGTAATATTCCCCTTGTAGGCTTTCATGATTTTATTTCCGCCCTAATTAGTGGAAACCGGGTTCTGGCCAAATGTTCGTCTAATGATAACGTACTCTTGCCATTTATTGCAAATTATCTCAAACATATTGAGCCCGGGTTTACTTCTGAAATAGAGTTTAGTGAGGACAGATTATCACAGTTTGACGTTGTAATCGCCACGGGCAGCAACAATACTGGGCGTTATTTCGCACATTACTTTGGACAGAAACCTAATATTATTCGAAAAAACAGAAATTCCATTGCCATTCTTACCGGTGAGGAAAGCAAAGAACAGCTCAAAGCACTCGGCGAAGATATGTTCCGATATTACGGATTAGGATGTCGGAATGTTTCCAAATTATTCGTGCCTGAAGGTTATAGTTTCGATACCTTTTTTGAGTGCATACATACATATCAAAGATTAATTAATCAGAATAAGTATGCAAACAATTATGACTATAACAAAGCAGTTTATCTTATGAGTGAGTTCCCTTTTCTGGATAACGGATTTTTCTTATTAAAAGAAGATAAGGGTTATGCCTCACCTATAGGCACTGCGTTTTATGAGACCTATGCCTCTGAGGAAGATTTAATAAAAAGGCTGCATAAGGATGCAGATCAGATACAATGCATTGTTGGCGGTGACAGGATTGAAAATTCCTTGCCATTTGGTAAAACCCAAAAACCAGATTTATGGGAATATGCCGATGGGATAGACACTGTTGAATTCCTGTTAAAAACATAATAGAAATAATTTTCATTCCTCATTAGTTTTTCGGTATTATTTATGACCTTTAGTTCCTCAAAAAAATAAGTCAAAGATGAAAAAACATAATTTTAGTGCAGGCCCTTGCATATTGCCCGAAGAAGTGATGAAAAAGGCATCAGAAGCGGTAATTGAATTAGATGGTATTGGACTATCTCTTATTGAAATTTCTCATCGCAGCAAAGAGTTTGTTGCGGTAATGGAAAAAGCAAGGTCTTTGGCGCTTGAACTTTTGGGGCTGGAAGGAAAAGGATATAAAGCTTTATATCTTCAGGGAGGAGCTAGTCTGGAGTTCTTAATGGTAGCTTATAATTTCTTGGAAAACAAAGCCGGTTACATTAATACAGGAACATGGAGTACATCTGCCATTAAAGAAGCTAAGTTATTTGGGGAAGTAATTGAGGTAGCGTCTTCTAAAGACCAGAATTTCAACTATATACCCAGAGGTTATGTCGTTCCTAATGATCTGGATTACCTTCACCTGACCTCTAATAATACAATTTTTGGAACGCAAATAAAAGAATTTCCAACTACGAAAGTTCCTCTGATTTGTGATATGAGTTCTGATATTTTCTCCAGACAATTAGATTTTTCCAAATTTGATCTTATTTACGCCGGGGCTCAAAAAAATATGGGACCGGCTGGAACCACCCTGGTAGTAATAAAGGATGATATTCTTGGACAAGTAACCAGGCGCATCCCATCTATGTTGGATTATCAGGTGCATTTAGGCAAAGACAGTATGTACAATACGCCATCCGTTTTTGCTGTTTATGTTTCAATGCTTACACTCCAATGGTTAAAGGACCTGGGTGGTATAGCTGCAATTGAAGAAATAAATGAAAAAAAGGCAAGCCTTATTTACTCTGAGATTGATCTGAATCCTATGTTTAAAGGTTATGCCAACAAGGAAGACCGCTCAAATATGAATGCCACTTTTACACTAACAGATGAATCGCTTAAAGAAACTTTTGATGAAATGTGGAAGGCCGCCGGAATTAATGGGTTAAGTGGTCATAGATCTGTAGGAGGTTATAGGGCATCAATGTACAATGCCCTGCCTATAGAAAGTGTAGGTGTTTTAGTGGATGTAATGAGTGATCTGGAAAGAAAAGGGTAATTCATTAGGGGTTAAAGAATCATACAAATTAAAATTAAGAATAGCACAGGATGAAAATACTTGCCAACGACGGGATATCGCAAAATGGAATTTCAGCATTAGAGAAAGCAGGATTCGAAGTTATAACAACCACAGTTGCCCAGGAACAGCTCGTAGATTATATCAATAAAAATGAAATAGCAGGAATCCTGGTTAGAAGTGCCACCCAGGTACGCAAAGATATAATTGACAATTGCCCTAATTTAAAGCTTATTGGCAGAGGCGGTGTTGGAATGGACAATATTGATGTAGCCTACGCCAAGGAAAAAGGACTCCATGTCATAAATACTCCTGCCGCTTCTTCAGAATCTGTGGCAGAATTGGTTTTCGCCCACTTGTTTGGAGGTGTCCGGTTCCTATATGATGCTAATAGGAATATGCCACTTGAAGGTGACAGCAATTTTAAAAAATTAAAAAAATCCTATGCCAAGGGTGTTGAATTACGGGGCAAAACCCTTGGGGTTATTGGATTTGGCAGGATAGGTCAGGCCACAGCTAAAATTGCAGTAGGCATTGGCATGAATGTTATATTTCATGACCCGTTTCTAGATTCTGCGACCATTAAATTACCTTTCTATGACGGTCAGTCGGTTAGCTTCAATTTTACGAATAGGACCAAAGAAGAAGTTTTGCGAAATGCAGATTTCATTACCGTGCACGTGCCGGCGCAAAAGGATTATGTAATTGGTAAAAAGGAATTTGATATGATGAAAAACGGGGTGGGTATTGTGAATGCTGCCAGAGGTGGTGTTATAGATGAAGTTGCTCTGATTGAAGCCCTAGAGAGCGGAAAGATTGCTTTTGCCGGACTTGATACATTTGAATCTGAACCCACTCCTGAGATAAAGATTCTTATGCATTCAAAAATTTCACTAACTCCCCATATCGGTGCTGCAACAGCAGAGGCTCAGGACCGTATAGGTTTGGAATTGGCTGATCAAATTATTTCTCTTTTGAAATAAAATAAGCATTGGGGATGGTTCAATACCCTGTTAAAATGTAGGTTGAAGTTGAAAATTAATCCACTGCAGTCCTTTGTTATAGAGCAGTGGTATAACAAGTTATTTGTGTGATTTCCTATAAACTCACTTTTCAATTTGAAAATCCGTAAGTGTTAAAAAGATCTTACCGGTTTTGGAACCTTCCTGTTTAATTGCATTGCGATCAACTTCCGTTTCTTTTCCAAGAAATCGCAAAGGTATTTTTACACTATTAACAGCAAATTGAACCTCCACAGCAGAAGGAAGGGCATCTACATAATTTTGATAGGCCAGATAGGCCGTAAAAACACCCTCTGTTTTAGTACTTATCTCCGATTGCACAATTCTTTTTGCCTTGGTATCCATAAAAAGGGTCGCTATGGAAAAGTCGGATTTTGATGTGGTTGGAATTATGTTAATTACTTTGCATACAACTCCATTATAATTTGCCTCACCCCTGTTAACTGTAATAAACGGGTGTTCAAAAATTTCATTCAGGGTTAGATCCAATCCTCGTTTAGGAAGCATAATAAAATCGTCGGAAGTTACTTTGGTAGCTTCTCCCTGTTTATAACGCACCTTTCCATATTTGGTGGGCATATTAATAAAACTGATATCTACATCCAGTTTTATCTGCGCATTGAATGATTTTATTGAATCCATACGCATTTTTATTTGAAGGAGATCATTATCAATTTCCTGTGCGCTAATAAGACCAGCACTTATTAAAAACATGAATATAAAACATAACTTTTTCATCCCTGAATGTCCCTTCGTTTAAATATAATCACACCAATTAACATAACAAGTATAGTATAACTCAATAGTAGTAAATTCTTAAAATAAATCGTGGCATACGGTATTTTATAGTAGAAAAAATACTGCCAGCTATCGGTCAACTTAGAAAAAAATAATTCATTGAGTATTTCATTTTGAAAATCGATCTTTAACAGCAGATTACTGCATATCAAAAAAATTGCAGAAACGATCCAGGTTTTCGTGGCATCCTTTAAAATAACCGCCAGGGTCAGACTCACTACCGAAAAGAACACCATAGAATTAACACCTGATAAAAAGGCCAATATAAGCCGGTTAAAAGCATCATCTGATTTAAAAAAATTCAATCCATCCAAATACACAACCAGGTCACCGCGTCCAAAAATCCAGTATGAGACCAAAAATGTACTAACCGCCAGCAGGAGTACGATAAAAATTGTAAAAGCTATGGAAACAACATATTTACTCAAAATAAAATTCAACTTACTTACCGGTTGAAGCATTACTGTTTCAATGGTTTTGTCTTTATATTCGGATGTAAGGAATCCGGATATAATAATCATAAGTATTAGGGGAATATGAAACCACAATGAATTAAGAATAAGGTAAATAATTAAGTTTCCATTCAAAAGATTGCCTTTGAATTCAAAAGAATCCTTAAGATTATCTAACAATAGATCTATTATTCCTGCACCCTGATAATATGCACTTACAATAACAAAGCCCTCAATAATAAGTATGGCAGCAAGGGCATAAAGTGTTTTGCTTTGCTTGCGAATTTTATAAATTTCTGCGCTTATTAATGATATCATATTATTCGGGTCCAAAAAGTGTTTTTAAATCTGTTTGGGGAACGCAGGAGGTAACTTCCACCCCCTCTTCTATCAATTCCTTCAAAACCCGGGTAATTTCAATATTTTTAGAAGATACAAGAGCCGATTTATCTAAAACAACAGCCTTAACTTTTTTCATTACCTCAGAGCTTTCCAGGTTCTTTCCCACAATTTTATAGGTTGTAACACTTTCCTCAAGTAATTGTGCAGCTGCACCAGATTTTATTATTTCTCCCTTGTTAAGAACATATAGGGTATCACACAGATCAGTTAATTCGCTTACAATGTGAGATGAGATAATTACGGTTATTTGTTTTTTGCTGCTTAGGTCTTTGATTAATTCATGCAATGCAAAAATTCCCATAGGATCCAAACCAGAAAAAGGTTCATCTAATACAATACAAGCAGGGTTGTTCAATAAAGCGACAGCCAGCCCCAGGCGCTGCTTCATCCCAAGGGAATAATTATTTACTGCATCTGTTCTGGCCGGCGAAAGACCCACCTGCCGCATGCATTGCTGGAACAGTTCTTTGGTAAGTTTTAAACCCTGAATCTGGGCAAAAACCTTTAAATTTTCATAGGCCGAAAGATATCCGTATAACGCAGGTTTCTCCACTATTCCCCCGATGGGCTTAATTCCATGTGAGTCAATTTCTATGCTTCCACTATCTTGTTTAATAAGGCCTAGCAAGATGCGGAATAAAGTGGTCTTACCGGTACCATTTGCCCCTATAAGCCCGTAGATTTTCCCTTTATGACATTCTATCGTCACATTCTTCAGAACTTCAAGCGAACCATAGGATTTGCAAATATTCCGGGTTTTAAGCATCATATGGCCCCTTCAAGATGTAGCCTTCTGAAGTCAAATTTGGAGACATATCCCTTTTCAAGAAATGTTCTTTCCCAAAAATAATTTCGAAATAAAAATAGCGGGTCGTGAAGCATAAAATAGGGGATATAATGGTACCATTTTATTCCTTTGGATGCAAAATAATTAGTTATTTCAATTCCATAACCTAATTCTTCTGCTGCAACAATTGCCGCATTGCGCTGACATTTAGAACCCATGTACATGTCGGCAATTTTAGAATTAAATCCATGAACAAAAAAAAGATCTTTTGCCCTTTTATAATTTTGAAACCTAGACCAGCCGTCCATAATCACCAGGAATATATGAACAAATGAAAATAGGAAACAACCAAGCCAAAAAGCCACCCAAAAAAGTGAAAATGGTTCCAAAGAACCCTGAAATTTTACCCAGTAAAACCACGATTCCAAAATAAATAACAATAAAGACCAATACAACAGTTTTCCTACTCGAAAATAGGAAACCAGAACGGAAGGCTGTGGAGGTAAATCTAAATGGTGCATGGGCAAATATAAATAAATTTCGAACAAAACAAATTTATGGATTTAGCTTTTGGGAGCTTCGCAACTGAATTGTCAAGAATCTTTCAAAATGCTCATTGTTTAGCGAATATTATAGCTTGGATAAAATAGAGTCAAACCCTTATTGGGTATGAAATATAAATACAATAGTCAACAATTGTGCCTTATGTTACTTTTTTAGGAAAGCGCTTATTTTGAGCAAACTATTTTTTGTAAATTGTGCCAGACATAAACCTAACACAATGGAAATGGATGGATTATTAGATTTATTAGATAGCCCTATGGGCAAACAATTGATAAGTGGCGTGGCCGGTCAGACGGGACAGCCTGAAAATAAGACCACAGATGTAATGAGTATGGCGATGCCATTATTGCTTGGTGCTATGAAAAAAAATGCCGCCACACCTGAGGGGGCTCAAGGATTAATGAATGCTTTATCATCCAAGCATGACGGAAGTATCATTGATGATCTTGGCAGCCTTTTTGGAGGTGGAGTGGATCAATCGGTCATGGATGACGGGGCCGGTATTTTAGGTCACGTTTTTGGTGATAAACAGGCCAACATTGAGAACGCTTTGAGCCAGCGATCAGGGTTAGACACTGATTCCATTGCTAAAATTTTAAAAATTGCAGCACCAATTGTAATGGGTATTTTAGCCAAACAATTGACTCAAAAGAAGGTTAGTGATGCCAGCGGCATGGATAGCCTTCTGGGAAGCATGCTTGGAGGCCAACCTGAGCAAAACCAAAGCCTACTTACTGCGCTTCTGGATGCAGACGGTGATGGCAGTATGCTGGACGATGTAGCAGGTATGGTTATGGGAAGTTCTAAAAAGAAAGGCGGTATTGGAGGTTTATTTGGCAGCCTTTTTCGGTAACTAATCTCAGACAAATTAATTAACAAAACCATTTGATAAAACAAATGGTTTTTTTTGTACTTTATTCCTTCAATTTAATTTTCATGGTATTAAAAGTTCTATTTAGAAGTGTTTCACTATTCCTGCTTATACTGTTAATCATCCAATGTTCAGGTTCTAAAAAGAGTATGAATATTTCCGGGGAGGAGGAAAAGTTATTTAATCAAAATACAGTTGATACCGTTGCAATTAAAAACGATAGCCTGGAATATGAAATAATAATTATGGAAGTGGGTTTTGCTACCTGGCTCCAAGTTATGGCCCAACCTAAAGGGTATTATTCCCAATCATTTATGGAAAACAGGAATAAGATTTATGTTATGAACTGGAATCAACGCGTTTTAGATCCTTTTAAGTACGATCCTAATTTATATGAGTTGCAAATCAACTATGACCCTAATGTTGATTATGGTTATGATGTGAACTATAAACTTTATAATTATTTTATTTATTTTCAACGCAAATACAATCAACGGCTTGGACCATTTGTGCCAAGAATTAATTGAATATATTTGCCGCGATCTTATTTATTATGGATAAACTTAAAAAACGCTGGGGCGTAAATTCCAATTTTCAGTTAGTCATTATTTTCATTGTATTTTCAATTACCGGATCGGCTGCAGTATTTATGGCAAGACCAATTCTTACCTGGATAGGTCTGGAAAGAGGGAACTTGCCCGATGTGTGGTGGAGCGTCTGGTTATACTATACCCTGAGAATACTTATTATCTTCCCGTGCTACCAAATTCTTTTAGTTCTGTTTGGCTTTCTTTTTGGGCAATTTAAATTTTTCTGGAACTTTGAAAAAAAAATGTTGAATAGACTCGGGCTGGGATTTCTTTTTAAATAAATTAATTTTTCCTTAACTCAAATTGATTGTTTTATTTGATTAATTTGTCCTGTGCTGAATAAAAATATATCGCTTTCTATAATCTCATTGGTGCTAATTGTTTTTTTAGCAATTCCAATGGTAGTAAAACTGTTGCATGCATCACATCATTTATCAGTTAGCTGCGACCGCACTTTTAAGTCCCATATTCATGCCAAAGAATTAGATTGTGATTTCCACAAATTCAATATTTCGCATCATTTTTATGATACCAATTTCAAGGATTATTTTGTAGCTCCTTTTTTTTTAAGAAATGACTTTTCACATAGATATAGATTTACTCCTGAATTGGACAGCCCGCTTTTTTCTTTAAGAGCTCCTCCCCTGGTTTCATAACCCCTTAGTTACATTTTATTAATTTAAATTCAGGTTATGAAATATCTTTTTTCAACACTTTTTATATTATTTTATTTTATTGGCAATGCCCAGTGCACGCTCACGGGAGTTATTTCGGCAGAAGATTCAAATAGCCCCTTAGACGGGGTATCAGTATATATACCGCAATTGGAAAACGGAACTGTTACCGGAAGTAATGGGGAATTCATTTTAAATAATCTTCCGGTTGGGACTTACAAAATTATTGCTTCCTATATGGGCTACCAGACATTTTCTTCTGAGGTAATACTCAAAGAAGGTACAATTACTTTAAACATTGCCCTATTTCCAAGTGCTATAGAAATGGAAGAAGTAATAGTATCTACACCCTTTCACAAATTACAACGCGAAAATGTAATGAAGGTGGAGCAGGCCAAGGTTGAAACAATGAAAAAAATGGGGGCACTAACACTTTCCGATGGAATTACGAATATTGCCGGGGTCGAAAGTGTTTCTACAGGTGTAGGAATCGGAAAACCAGTTATAAGGGGTTTGAGTTCAAACAGGGTGTTGGTTTATTCCCAAAGCATACGGTTGGAGAATCAGCAATTTGGTGATGAACATGGTCTAGGTGTAAGTGCTGCGGGAGTAGAGAGTGTAGAGGTTATTAAGGGGCCTGCATCACTTCTCTATGGCTCTGATGCCCTTGGGGGAGTCCTTTATTTAAACCCTGAACAATTTGCTGGTATGAATTCAAATTCCGGTGATATCAATATAAACTATTTTACAAATACCAATGGGATAGATGCAAATGCGGGTTTAAAAACTTCCGGGGAAAAATTCAAATTTCTGATCCGGGGAGCATATCTATCACATGCTGACTATAAAGGAGGAGATAATTTAAGAGTAACTAATTCCCGCTTTAATGAATTTGATCTTAAAACGGCTCTAGGTTACCAATTCAGTAAATTTAAAACAGAGTTACGCTATAATTTGAACAGCGCAAACCTTGGTATTCCTGAAGAAATTGGAATACAGAATTTAGATCGAATCCCTATTTTCCCCTATCAGAAAATAAACAGCCATATCCTTAGTTCAAAGAGCGATTTATTTTTTAACAACTCGAGCCTAAGGCTTACATTGGGTTATATCTTCAATAACCGAAAAGAATTTGAGGAGGAGGAGGATGCCATTGAAATTCCTGCGGCTGGCCTTCCCAATCTGAAACCAGCCCTGGATATGAATCTTTCAACATTTAGTTACAATATCCAATACAGTTTGCCTGACCTTGGTCGTTGGCAAACCATAGCAGGTATACAAGGGATGCACCAGACCAACAAAAACTATGGGGAGGAGGTATTAATTCCCAATGCAATTACCAGTGATATTGGCGTTTTGACAACTTCACATGTCCATTTCGAGAATAGTGATATTCAACTAGGCATCCGATTTGATAACCGGTCTATACAGGGAGAGGAAACCGGTATAGTTGGGGAAGAAGGCTATATAGCACAATTGGATCGAAATTTCAATAGCTTTAACGCAGCACTGGGATATCGGATTGATTTTTTAAAGTATTTCATTGGTCGGATTAATCTTGCAAGTGGCTTTAGAGCACCAAATTTGGCAGAACTTACTTCAAATGGTATACATGAAGGAACAAACCGATTTGAAATCGGCAATCCAAACCTGAAGAATGAAAATAATCTGCAAACAGATATTGCGCTGGAATATAATAGTGAACATTTTGAATTCTTTGCAAACGGTTTTTACAATATTATAAGAGGTTATATTTTCATTGAACCTAATGGCGAGTTTGTAGATAACAACCCTGTTTACAATTACATACAACAGGATGCAAATTTATATGGTGGAGAAATTGGGTTTCATTTTCACCCTCATCCATTAGATTGGTTACATGTGCAAAGTAGCTTCGAATCGGTCATAGGCAGATTGGATACAGATGCTTATTTACCGTTAATCCCTGCTAAAAAACTAAGTAATACCATTCGTTTCGAATTTAATAATTCCAAAAAATGGATAACACAAAGCAATGCCTTTATCACTTTAAATACCATATTTGAACAAAACAGGGTGGCAACCTTTGAAACCCCTACTGCGGGTTATAATCTCTTGAATGCGGGGTTGGGAGCAAGTCTAAAACTCTTTAATCAAGAAGTTGAATTGCAGTTAACCGCAGTAAATATTTTAAACAAAAATTATATTTCCCATTTATCAAGGCTTAAGGTAGATGATATTTCAAATATTGGAAGAAACATAAGTTTGGGGCTGAGTATCCCTCTGTAATAACTTACGGTGTTAGGATTTAATCTAAACAGCCTAGATATCTATAATAGTTGTTTTCTTTTCCTTCTTAAAAACATAGGTATAGAGCCACATTAAGGTAAAAGAAGGTATGATATCCAAACCTGGTATAATTTCTTCCACAAAGGCAATAAATCCGGCTATTTTTCCTGGATTCCCTTTGTACATCCTGGTCATTAGCCAACCCGCCAGCGGAGCCCAAATCAGATCTGCGAATTCTCCAATGCCGGGAATCATAAAGGAAAGCATTCCTATTCCATCAAAAAGCAGCCCTATTAAAAGTTGTTTATGTTTTTTCTTTTTGATCAAATTCATAATTTAAACTGAATATCTCGCAAAATCAAGACAGATTTGAGCTGATTAATTTTAAGAACTCATTGCGGGTTTCTTCTTTCTGGAATGCTCCCCTGAATCCGGAAGTTGTGGTAACGGAATTCTGCTTTTGAACTCCGCGCATCATCATGCACATATGTGCGGCTTCTATAACCACTGCAACTCCCTGAGGCTTTAAGTTATCATTTATGCAGTCAAGAATTTGCTCAGTTAAGCGTTCCTGAACCTGCAGCCGCCGGGCAAAAACATCTACAATCCTTGGCAATTTGCTCAATCCAACTATTTGGCCATTTGGGATATAAGCAATATGGGCCTTCCCAAAAAAAGGTAACATATGATGCTCGCAAAGAGAATACAATTCAATATCCTTTATAATTACCATTTCGTTATAGGATTCATTAAATATTGCACTTCTCAGGATAGCTGCTGCATCCTGTTTATATCCCTGTGTTAAAAACAACATGGCTTTTGCCGCCCGCTCAGGTGTTTTTATTAAGCCGTCGCGATCAACGTCCTCCCCTATTTCCTGGATTATTCCTAAAAAACGTTCTTTTATTTCGTTGGTGATTTCAATGTTGTATTCTTCCAGACTGTGGTACGATGCCATAATAAAAATGTATAAAACGTATGTTTAAAAGTACTTCGAAATTAAAGGTTTCTCTTTTAAAAAAACCATATTAAAGCAAAATTAGTTCAATGAGGGTATTTATCAATTCCTTTTTGCTATCAGATTCCACATCTATTACATTTTGAAGTGTTGAGGGTATTGTTTACTTTCATGCCCTAATTATTTATAAATGATTAAGGCCACTAATATCCAAAAATATTTTGGAGAACTTCAGGTTTTAAAAGGTGTACATCTGAGTATAAGCGCCGGGGAAGTGGTTTCCATCGTAGGCCCTTCAGGTGCGGGTAAAACTACCTTATTACAAATTTTAGGAACGCTGGATTCACAGACGAACAAAAAGGAAAGTAAGTTAGAAATAAACGGCATCGATATTACTGCTTTAAAGGATAAAGCGCTTGCGGCCTTTAGAAATAAACACATCGGATTTATTTTTCAATTCCACCAATTATTACCCGAATTCAATGCCATAGAGAATGTTTGTATTCCAGCTTTTATTAAAAGAACAGCAAAGTCGGAGGCTGAGGCACGAGCAAAGGAATTACTAAATTTCCTGGGGCTTTCACATCGTATTCACCACCGCCCAAACGAGTTATCCGGTGGTGAACAGCAGCGAGTCGCCGTTGCGAGGGCCTTAATAAATAAGCCATCCATCATACTTGCAGATGAGCCGAGCGGAAATCTGGATTCCGAAAGTGCAGATAAACTACACCAACTCTTTTTTCAATTGCGTGATGAATTTGGACAAACTTTTGTTATTGTTACTCATAATGGGGAATTAGCCGATATGGCAGACCGAAAGTTAACCATGATAGACGGCCAAATAATAAACTAATATGACTAAGGAAGGTTTGGGGATTCTTATAAAACCCATTCATCTAAAAGAAGCCAATTCAGAAAAGATCCGTGAATAGAACTGAGTTAAAAGATTTTTTGGATGCCAAAGTAATTCAATATAATAATTCCCGATTTCTGGAATCTGATCCTATACAGGTCCCCCATTTTTTTACTAAAAAAGAAGATATTGAAATCAGTGCCTTTCTCACGTCAACAATCGCCTGGGGCAACCGAAAAAGTATAATCAAAAATGCCCGTTATTTAATGGATTTGATGCACAATGACCCTTTTAATTTTGTCATGTACCATAAGGAATCTGATCTGTTAATGCTGAAACCATTTGTTCATCGCACATTTAATGACACGGACCTGACGTACTTTATCAAAGCGTTGAAAAATATCTATACTCAGTACGGGGGATTGGAAGGTATTTTTAGCCAACATACTACAGAAACCTCAACACAGCCTGCAATTACAAGGTTCAAGGAAATATTTTTTGATTCAATACACCCAAAAAGAACCACAAAACACATTTCTGATCCCGCCAGAGGTTCTGCGGCTAAACGAATAAATATGTTCCTGCGATGGATGGTTCGCGATAACAGAACCAATGTAGATTTTGGCGTCTGGAATTCTATCTCCCCCGCTATGTTATCCTGCCCGCTGGACGTTCATTCAGGAAATGTGGCCCGAAAGCTTGGGTTATTAAAAAGAAAACAAAATGACTCCAGGGCCGTTAATGAACTTGATTCGCAACTTCGTAAAATGGATCCTATTGATCCGGTTAAATACGATTTTGCACTATTTGGACTAGGTG
>Ga0316195_10000110_pt1 | contig 26200 bp, 19 predicted proteins | sample Phised1_MG_FD_204937 | JGI IMG/M metagenome (GOLD analysis project Ga0316195, IMG submission 204937) | Coastal sediment microbial communities from Maine, United States - Phippsburg sediment 1 | ecosystem: Environmental > Aquatic > Marine > Coastal > Sediment | place: USA: Maine | collected...
TTACTAATAACTATTTCTATAAGATAAATGGTAAAGAATTCAGAAGTGCATTGGCTGTTATGAATGGTATTCCAAAAGCCCCTCAAAATCGTTACAATCAGGTTACTGATGTTGTAATTGCATACAACACTTATATCGATTGTAAATCGCCCTGGCAATTTAGTGTGGGTTCCAATGTGAGTCAAAGCGATGTGTTACCTGCCTCAGAAATTCGTTCTGCACGTCCAGAGCGCGTTGTTGTAGCTAACAATGTAATTTACAATGAGATTGCTGATAATTACCCTATAGTGAATTACGATAAAGTAGATGGCGTTACTTTTAAAAACAACATGATTAATAGTGAAAACAAAAGTGAAGTAAAACCAGAAGGTTTAATAAATAAGGACATTTCGGTTTCTAAAAAGACAGATAATTTATTTGTTTTAAATGAGAACATTAAAGATGTTTATGCAGGTTTTGACTTTGAAACCATTACTAAAGATTTGTTTGGGGCTGATAGAACTGCAAATACTAACAGCATTGGTGCTGTTGTAAATCCTGTTAAAGAAAACACCCTTTTAATAGACAAAACAAAATACGGAACTAGTTGGTTTAGGGAATATAAAGAAAAATTTGAGCCTAAAATATTTAATGTCTCTACATCAGAAGATTTAATTAAAACTTTGAAGGATGTTAGTTCTGGCGATGTTATTTCACTTAATCCAGGTATTTATAAAATAAGTTCAAGTCTGGCAATTAATAAAGTAATCACCATTACTTCAAAAGATGAAAACAATAAATCGGAGCTTATTTTTTCTTCAGAAAAAACAGCATTTGAAATGCATCCAAAAGGAAACTTGAAACTTAAAGCTATTATTTTAAGTGGGAATAAATCTCAAAATGCGTTTACAACCTTAGATAAAAACATGAGTAAAGCCTATGATTTATTTATGGATAATGTAGAAATTAAAGATTTTCAATCAGTTTTAGAAATATCAAAAGGGTCATTTGCAGACACTGTTTCGGTGGCAAATTCAATCATAAAGAATTGCGAACGTGGTATTATGTTGAATAAGGAAACTAATGACGGTGGCGATTATAATTGTGAGTTTGTAACCATTACCAATTCAACATTTGATAATGTTCAAGAAGTTGTTTTAGATTATTATCGCGGTGGCTATGACGAATCAACTATTGGAGGCAATTTAGCCCTTGAAAACAACACATTCACAAATTGCGGTAAAGCAGAGCAAGATCATATTTTAATAAAAAACCGGGGTATTGTGAATGTGGTGTTTGCAAACAATACCTTTAAAAATAATCCGGTTAAACGCATTGCTATTTTATGGGGTGAAAAAGGACAAGAACCTGGTGAAAATACCATTATTAATTCAGGAAATATTGAAGTGGTTCAAAACTTAAAATTGAAATTAATGTATTAATAAATTGCTAAAATGAATTGGATAAAAAGTTTTCTGATTATTATTTCTTTGGTTTCATTTCAAATCACAAATGGTCAAGATATACCTTCAAGTCAAATCATTAAAACTGATCAGCTCGTTAATTATTTAAAACTGGAAGTTCAAAAATCTTTGGGTGGTATTGAGAATATTTCTCAAGCAGTATTGGCAAATTATTTCAGAGAGAAATTCTCAGAACGTTATTTTTATGATTGGAAAAAATTTGAAACTAGATTTGAAAATTACAAATCTATTTACCCTGATGCAGAAAACGGACATACCGAACGAGCATTAGATCATCTATCAAAGTTTTCAGATTCAACACCATGGAAACTACCTTTTGATTACTTAAACGGCGAACCCGTTAATGCCTATGCACTGCGTCATCTTGCTCGTCAGCATAAAATGGTGGACATCGCCTTTTACTATAACTACCAAAATAAAAATCCTGACTATTTAAACTATTTTAAAAATCAGTTAAAATCGTTAAACGCAGCGTTAGTTGCCCAAGAATATGAGAGCATTGAAGATGGCAACGGGGTTTATGAAGCCTTCAGGTCTGGTTACCGCGTATTAAATTGGTTGCAAATTCACAATATGTTTCTGGGTGAAAAGAATTATTCAGACCAAGATCAACTTTTAACTATTGCTACTTTATTACAGCATGGTTCCAGTTTATATGACACGAATAATGAGTTCGTTCCCGGGAATCACCAGACAAGAGGTATGTCCGCACTGGCCATGCTTTCCATTTTATTTCGGGATTTTAAGGATTCAGACCAATGGTACTCTCGCGCCATGAGTCAACTAGAAGCACATTTAGATAAAGAAATCAATGATGATGGGTTTCAGTTTGAACGAACAGTGCATTACCACATGAGTGATATTGATAATTATTATTATGTCTATAAGTTAGCTAAAAACAGTCAGTTGAAAGTAAATGATTTCTGGGAAAGCAAGTTGAAATCATTATTCACAACATTAACAAAAATAGCCTATCCCGATAAATCAGCTCCGGTACTTTCAGATGATACGTCTCCACCCTGGTCTGAAAGAAATGATATTTCGGGCGCCTTAACACTGGGGTATTTATTATTTGAAGACCCCGAAATGGGATACTTTGCGAACAACTTTGTAGATTCCAGCATGTTTTGGTATGTAAGCGATTCGCAGTTAAAAATGCTCAGTAATATAGCTACTGAAACACCAGATTTTAAATCGGTTACATTTCCAACAACAGGGTATTACATCATGCGAGAAGGTTGGAATCAGAAGGATAAAGTGATGATTATTTCTAATGGACTTGACGATGAAAAGCCAGATCATCAACATGGCGACATGTTAGGAGTTCAGGCAATGGCGAATGGACAGCTGATTTTGCCAAACTACCAGGTTAGGTATTCATTAAAAGATTTAGAATTTTTTAAAAACTCTATGGTTAAAAATGTGGCGTTGGTTGATAATGAGGTGCAAGGAAAAGCATACACATCTAACCAAGGCGGCAGTGGTTTTGGAAAATTTAAAGTATTGCCACAACCAAAAACTATCGCTTGGAATAGCAATGGTGATTTGGATGTCTTTTTAGGAAGTCATAATGGATTTGAAAATATTGGGGTTAACTATACCAGACAGGTTGTTTACTTAAAAGACGATTTCTGGATTGTAAAAGATAATTTTAAATCGGATATACCTCATACTTACAAACAAATCTGGCAAGGACATTATACCATGGAAGAAGCTCCTAATTTATTGCGTTCTACATTTAATGATGGTTCTGGTAGCGATATTTATCAATTAGTTGCTATAGATACGGTTTCAACTTCTGGAACCCGCGGAAAAGAATGGGCTGTAGCTTCTAAAAACAATAAAACGGTTTTCAGTTTTATAACGGTTATTTTTCCTTTCGAAAAATATGATGACCGTATTGATGAAGATAAAATCAACCCAAATTTAAAAGGCTGGGAAGTAAATAATTCCAACTGGATTATTGAAGGCACACTGCCAAAGTCATTAACTAAAGACAACCGTTCAGTGTTCTTTTCAGTAAAAAGACTGGAATTAAATAATCTTGCAATATTGTTTTCAGAAGAGGCTGATGTATTCATAAAACTTAAAAATAATATGCTATCTATTCAATCTTTAAATACAAATCGTATAGAACTTGAGATTTTTGGGGTAAAGCAAAAAGGAAAGGTATTTTTAGCCCCAGGCACCCAACTTAATTTCAATATGATACAGTAATTGTATTAAAAGTCTACCCAAATTTTGGTTAGCTTGTTAATATACCATATATTTGGTAAACCAATCTGGTTAACCAATTATATTTTTAATGAAGGTTTTGAGTTATTTATATCTATTATCAATGATTAGGAGGTCTTTTTTTACATTTTCTGTCTTACTTATTTTAAGTTGTGGAGGTACTCAAGACGACCCAATTCCTTATTATGATCCAAATGGAACAGATAATACTGACGACCAAAATAATCAAATTGATAATACAACAACGGATAACACTCCAAAATATGCTGATATAGATTTTTCACATTGGAAAATTACGTTACCAGTTGATGCAAATAATAATGGTAGTCCTGATGAATACCAACCTTCAGATTTAATAAATAACGGCTACAGAACTTTAGAGGCTGTTATACCTTATATGTACGATGATACCTCTGATGGATCTATCGTTTTTTATACCTTTCCAGATGTTTCAACAACTAATAGTTCTTATTCAAGAACTGAATTAAGAGAACTTATTAATACAAGTAATGCAAGAGAAAATTGGTCTTTAAATGAAGGTGGTGTGATGGCAGGACGTTTGAAGATGGATTCTATATCTAATGATTCTTCAAGTAGCAATACCTATCATAGTACAATTGTGATGCAAATACATGGTATCATTTCTATTGAAGATATGAATACTTACGGGTTTTCATCAAACAATGGTCCGCCACTTTTAAAAATGTACTGGAAAGAAGGTTATTTATGGGCATATAAAAAATCTTTGGTAAACGAAGATACAACCGGAGCAGCTCTTTTGGATGTCTCATCAAATACCTGGACTGATATAAAACATAATTTCGGTTATGTGGGATTTGATGCTTTTAATTTTAAAATAACAGCAACTGATGGTAAATTAGAACTACAATTAAATGAGGATGAGCCATTTGTATATGAAGACGTTAGTTTGGCAAAATGGCCATTTGAAAATTATTTTAAGGCGGGGAATTATCTTGTTTCAACAAGTCCTAGTGCATTTGCATATGTCAAGTATTATGAACTAATTGTAACACATTAAATATTATATAATTAAATTAAAACTGCATTGAAAAAAGTAATCTTTTTAATAGGCATTTTTGGTTGTAGAAAAAGTGCTATTGGAGAATTACTATCGCAAGACTTAAATATCCCTTTTTTTGATGGAGGTGATTACCATCCGAAAGATAATGTTGATAAAATGTCAAGCAGAAAGCCATTGAACGATGATGATGAACGGAGTTGGTTAATTACCCTGAATCAATTGTCTAAATCACAATTGGAAAACTAACCAAACAATAACGTCATGTCAACATCCGAAAGCAAAAGGTCTTTATTAAAAAAAATTATAGCTATTGTCTTAGGCTTTGGACCTGGAATATTTGCAATTGGTTATACCATTGGAACAGGAAGTGTTACTTCAATGATTGTTGCTGGTAGTAAGTTTAACATGCAATTACTTTGGGTGCTTTTATTAAGTTGCCTTTTTTCAGGTATTTTAATGTTTGCTTACGGGAATTATGCATTAATTAGTGGAGAAACAGCTCTTTATGGCTTTAAAAAGCACTTAAAGTTTGGGAATATTTTAGCAATCTTAATTATTGTAGGCATAACGTTTGGACAATGGAATTCTTTAATGGGTATTTTAGGCATTTCGTCAAATATTATTTTTGAAATATTAGCAATAAATTTTGAAGGATTAATCACATTTAAATATGAAACTGTTTTAATAACAGCTATAGTAATAATAATTACTTTTTATCTGTTAATGTTGGTAGGTAAGTATACTTTTTTTGAAAAGATACTTGTCATTTTTGTTACCCTAATGGGTATGTCCTTTCTGCTTTCGTTGTTTTTTGTGCAACCCCTTTCAGTTGATGTGGTTAAAGGCTTAATCCCAACAATTCCAGATGTTCCAGGGGGTAAAATGTTAGTGGCAGCCTTTGTTGGAACCACAATGGCAGCAGCCACTTTTTTATCTCGTCCACTATTTGTAAAAGGAAAAGGATGGACCATTAAAAATTTAAATCAACAAAAAAAAGACTCAATAACTGCTGCTATTTTAATCTTTATAATTAGTGCTACTATTATGGCAGTAGCGGCAGGTGCATTATTTTATGAAGGCAAGGAGGTAACTCAAGTTCTTGATATGGCTAATACCTTAGAGCCAGTAGCTGGAAAATGGGCGGTTACTATTTTCTTTTTTGGAGCATTAAGTGCTGGTTTATCATCCATTTTTCCTTGTCTATTAATAGCCCCATTATTAATTGCAGATTATCAATCAGGAATTTTAGACACTAATTCACGTCAGTTTAGAATCATTACGGCTATTGCTTGTTTGGTGGCATTAATTGGTCCAGCTTTTGGAGCCAACCCTATAGAAATTCAAATTCTGTCACAGGTGTTTAATGTATTCGTATTACCAATTGTTATAATAGGAATAATACTCATGTTACGTAGTAAAAAGGTGATGAAGGACTACAAAACAAGCCTAGGTGTTTATCTTGGATTATATGCAGCACTATTTTTCTCTTTAGCAATTTCATATAGCGGTATAATAGCATTGCTAGATTATTTTTAATGGCATGCAACGAGATATAAAAGAGCGATTTTTAAAAACATATAAATTATTAAAAATGGACAAAAAAATTATCACATCAATTTCAATGCTATTAATTTTTGGTGCGTTTCTATTAATAAATAACTGTAAAGACACTGATAAAAAATCTTCTGAAACAGAAATTCAAAAAATCGTTTATGCTAGTGACGTTATTCCGTTTTTTGATTATTGGAAATTGATTTTAGGAGACGGTTCAAATGCTGGTTTTGCAAATAATTTTGAGAATAAAGATTTCTTTTATACTGCAAATGATAACCATGGTAATTGGGTTGTTTTTAAGTCACCGAATGCAGGAAACACGCATGGAACTTCAAATAATACAAGGACCGAATTGGCTCAAGCAAAAAAATGGTACCCAAAAACTGCTAATGATAAATTAGCCGCGACACTTAAAGTAATGCAGGTATCTGAAACTGGTGATGCTCGAGTAGCAGCGTCGTATGCGGTTGTTGTAGGTCAGATACATAGTGCAGATGGACATGAGAATGAACCACTTAAAATATTTTACAAAAAATTCCCGGGTCATACAAAAGGGTCGGTTTTTTGGCATTATGAAATCAATACTGAAGGTGATGACAATTCTAGACGATGGGATTATTCAACAGCGGTTTGGGGAAATGATTTTTCGGTAGTTGGTACTGAAGAAAACACCTATCCAGAAGAACCTAAAGACGGTATTGCTTTAGGTGAAGAATTTAGTTATGAAATCGAGGTTAAAGACGGTATTATGACCTTAAAATTCACCAGTGAAGATCATGAAACCAAAGCGTTTACCAAAAACTTAATCGAATCTCAATACACAACAACTGCAGATATTCCTGAGCAAACACAAAAATTATTTGTTCCAATTGGTCAAGACGGCTTAGAGCGAAAACATGCTTATGCTGGTGAAGGCTGTTTTTTTAAATTAGGTTGCTACAATCAAACTAATGGAAAATCTCCTGAAGTAAATAAAAACTGGTGTTCTGGTGCTGAAACGCATGGTGGTGATATTCAAAAACAATATGCAGATGGAAACTATGCTGAAGTTTGGTTTAAAACAGCAAGTATTTATGTAAGTGATGCTGCCGTGTCTAATGAAGACTATTTCTCTAAAAATGATAAAATCAAATAAGAAAGACACATGATAAACAATAATAAATTAGCTGGCAAAAATGTTCTAATAACGGCTGGCGCTCAAGGAATTGGTGAATCAATCACTAGACATTTTATTGATAGCGGTGCTCATGTTGCAATTCACTATTTTTCGAGTGCTGATTCGGCAAACCAATTGGCTGAATATGCAATAAGCAAAGGACAAAAAGCGGTTGCAATAAGTGGTGATTTAACAAAAGAAGCCGAAGCGAATGCATTGGTCGAAAAAACAATAGATGCGCTAGGTAGTTTGGACATACTAATCAACAATGCAGGTTCACTTGTTGCACGTAAAATGCTGAACGAAATGGAAACTGAGTTCTGGCACAAAGTTATGGACATAAACCTCACATCTATGATGTTTGTGACACGAGCCGCATCTCCTTATCTAGCAAAAAACGAGAACAGTAGTATTATTAATTTGGCATCACTTGCTGGGCGTAAAGGCGGTCATCCAGGGTCATTGGCTTACTCAACCAGCAAAGGTGCTATCTTGACGCTAACACGAGCGTTGTCCGCAGAATTAGGGGCTCAAGGGACTCGGGTGAACGCTGTCGCTCCAGGTCTTATACTTGGTACTTCATTTCACAACACGCATACAACAAAAGAATCAGCAGATAAAACAACGGCTGGCATTCCAATTCAACGAGCAGGGAATGCTGATGATGTGGCACGAGCGGTTTTATATCTGGCATCTGAATATGACGGCTTTATTACTGGTGCTACACTGGACATCAATGGCGGTGTATACAACATGTAGTTAGTTGTTATATTGTATGTGATTTAATTCTAAATTGCATACAAGTGCTAGTTGAGAAATATAAAACACTAAGTATTGAATCTTGAATAGTAGATTTAAAAAAATATTTATATATTTGGTAAACCAATTTGGTTAACCAGTTTTAATTTTCTGATTTATGAAAAATAATGTTCATTTTTCATTACTTTTTACCAATGTAATTATGAATTGTAAACAAAACAAAGTAGTTCAATTTTTACTTGGCCTAATGGTTGTTGGATTGGTTTCTTGTAATGAGGCACCAAAGGATGATGTAGTCATCAAATCAGGATTAGAACATCCAAGTCTGATCTTAACTCAGAAAGGTGTTAAAGACATTCGAGCCAATTTAGGAAATATACCAATTTTTGATAAATCTTTAGAAGAAACCAGAACGGAAGTTGATACCGAAATTGAGTTAGGAATACAGGTGCCAGTGCCAAAAGATTATTCTGGAGGTTATACACACGAAACACATAAAAAGAATTATATTTTAATGCAAAAGGCAGGTGTGCTTTACCAAATTCTTAATGATGAAAAGTATGCCAATTTTGTAAAAGACATGTTGTTTGAGTATGCTAAACAATATCCAACATGGCCCATTCATCCAAAACCAAGGTCGTACGCAAGAGGTAAAATATTTTGGCAGTGCTTAAATGATTCTAACTGGTTAGTTTATACAAGTCAAGCCTATGATTGTATTTATGATTTTTTAACTGTAGAAGAACGCAATACCTTAGAAAAAGACTTGTTTAGACCATTTGCAGATTTTATATCAAAAGAAAACCCTCAGTTTTTTAACCGAGTTCATAATCATAGTACTTGGGGTAATGCGGCCGTAGGAATGATTGCATTAGCCATGGATGACGATAGTTTACTGCAAAGAGCTTTGTATGGTTATAAAGCTGCAAAAATAGATCCTAATTTGAAGGATAATGATGGCGGGTATATTAATAGAGAAGGTAAAATGGGTTTCCTTGCAAATCTTGATGAACCATTTTCTCCAGATGGATATTTTACTGAAGGGCCTTATTATCAGCGTTATGCGTCTTATCCTTTTTTGATTTTTGCTCAAGCATTACAAAATAAAAAACCAGAATTAAAGGTTTTACAATATAAAGATAGTGTACTCTTAAAAAGTGTTACAGCCTTAATAAACTTATCTGATGTAGATGGCGAGTTCTTTTTATTAAATGATGCTCAAAAAGGCATGTCGCTTGCCAATACTTCTTTAGTATCTGCAGTAGATATCGCATACCATTTTGGAGGTAATAATCCTGAATTATTAAGTATAGCGAAAAATCAAGGACAGGTTGCACTTGATGATGCTGGTTTAGCAGTTGCTTTAGGGCTCAAAGAAAGTAAAGAACTACCATTTATTAAAAAATCAGTTGAATTATCAGATGGAGCAAACGGAGACCAAGGAGCTGTTGGAATTTTACGTTGCGATGGTTTAGAACTGGTTTTTAAATATACAGCGCACGGATTGAGTCATGGACATTATGATAAATTATCATTTGCATTATTTGAAGATGGTACTGAAGTTGTTCAAGATTATGGTATGGGGCGTTTTGTGAATATTGAGCAAAAAGGCGGCGGAAATTATTTAAAAGAAAATACAACTTGGGCTAAACAAAGTATTGCCCATAATACGCTAGTGCAAAATGAAACATCTCACTTTCAAGGAAAATATGATATTGGAAGCAAATACCATTCTAATAAATATATTTTTAGTGTTACTGATAGTGTGCAAGTTGCTAGTGCTAAAGAAGAAAATGCCTATCCAGGAACAAAGCTTCATAGAACATTTGTAATCATTAAAGATAAAGACTTTAATACGTCGTATGTTTTGGATATTATGAGAGTATCTTCAGAATCAACAAATCAATACGATTTACCATTCTACTTTTTAGGTCATCTCATGCAAACCAATTTTCAATATACTAAGTTGGCAGTACCACAGGTTTTAGGGAAATCTGATGGATATCAGCACTTATATAAGGAAGCTTCTGCCATTGTTCAAGGTGAAAATATTAAATTAAACTGGTTACTAAATAATAGGTTTTATTCTTATACGGCAAATACTTCTAACAACGATGAGGTTATTTTTGGAAGAATAGGAGCTAATGACCCAGATTTTAATTTACGCAACGAGCAAACGTTAATACTAAGAAAAAAGGATGCGAAAGATGCCCTCTATGTTTCAACCATAGAATCTCATGGTCATTATAGTCCGGTTTCAGAATTGGCTGTAAATGCATATAGTAATATAAAAAATATTGAAGTTGTGCACGATTCTAAAGAATACACAGCAATTCAGATTGATACAAAAAATGATAAATCAAAAGTCTTTATCATTTCAAATGAAAATAATGATAAAGATGCAGAGCATAAATTAACAATAAATAATAATGAGTATACCTGGAAAGGTACTTATAAATTAACAGAAATAAATAAAAAATTATGAACCTTCCATAACGAGAACTTGATACTCAAGGGAATGATTACATGGAAGCAACATATGACCTTTAAAAAACAATAAATATAAACATATGAAACGATTTAGTGAAAAGTACATCATTACAAAAGACATGAAATGGGAGGAGCTTGGTGGAGGAGTATCAAGAAAGTTCTTAGGTTACGATAACCAAATCATGATGGTAAAAGTGAAATTTGAGAAAGGAGCATTAGGTGCCCCGCATCAACATTTTCATACGCAAGCTACCTATTGTGTTTCAGGTAAATTTGAATTTGAAATTAATGGAGAAAAGAAAATTGTAGAAGCAGGAGATGGCGTGTATATTGAACCTAATTTATTGCATAGTGCAGTTTGTTTGGAAGAAGGGATGCTAATTGATACATTTAGTCCTGTAAGAGAAGATTTCTTAAGTGGTGGTGCGGTATCTTATTTTGGAGATAAAAAGTCTTAAGAAAAAAATCTGCTAGCCCAATTCTAGAAGATAGCATGCAGTAATTGGCAATCTAAAATCATTTTTTATATAAAATTTTAACTTTTTTTTAGGAAACCCTTGTCAGTACCAATTTTTTATATATATTTGGTAAACCAATTTGGTAAACCAGTTTGGTCTACCAAATAAAAGTTCATTAAAATCATATTTTTAAACAAAAAAAGGACAGGTGCACACCTATCCTTTTAAATCATTTACTTCTTGTGGAGGGAAGTAAAACTTAATACATGTAAATACTTTATTAAAAACATGTTCTACAAATTTAGAAAAATAGTTAGAAGGAACAGGTTTAATAAAGTTAAAAATGAACACGATACCATTTCATGGTATAATTAGTACACTTATTAAACAAAACTAAAAAAACTAATTATGAATTTAAAAACCAAGCTAATTTTGACCGTAATATTGTTTTTCAATATTACACTTTTTGCCCAGAACGGAGCTTTATTAAAGGGAACAGTCGTCTCTTCAACAGATAATATTCCCATTCCAGGGGTAAATATTATTGTAAAGAACACTTCTAAAGGGACTACTACAGATTTTGATGGTAATTATCAAATTCAGGTCCAAGAAGGAGATGTACTGCAATTTTCCTATATAGGCTTCGTAACTCAGGTTGTAATTTACAGTAACCAGAAAACATTAAATGTTTCCCTTGTTGAAGATTTAGCAAAACTTGATGAAGTTGTTGTAATTGGGTATGGTACTCAGAAAAAATCGCATTTAACAGGAGCTATTTCAAAAGTAGTAAATGAAAATTTAGACCAAATAGCCGTTTCAAGGGTTGATGATGCTCTTATTGGTCAGGTATCTGGTGTTAATATCCAATCAACTAACGCAGAAGCTGGTGGTGCTCCTACCATTACTATAAGAGGGGTTGGTTCCATAACTGCTGACTCTGGTCCTGCATTAGTAGTTGATGGGATAGTAGTAAGCTCAGAATTTCTTGGTAATATTGATATGAATGATGTAGCCTCTTTTGAAGTTTTAAAGGATGCAGCATCAGCAGCTATTTACGGTAGTGAAGGGTCTAATGGTGTCATATTGATTACTACCAAAAGTGGTAAAGCTGGTAAAACCAAATTTAGTTATCAAACTTACACAGGGCGCAAAGAAGCACACGGAAGTGATGATTATACAAAAAACACAAGAAAATGGGCTCAATTAGAGCAAGCTGCGACAGGCACACTATCTGGTGAAACCCTCTACGCGCTGGCAATAGTAGACGCTACTGGTATAGACAGGGATTGGCAAGAAGTTTTCTTTGATGGAGGAAACATTACGAGTCATTCTTTTGCGGCACGTGGAGGTAATGAGAATACAAAGTTTAGTGCATCTTTAAGATACCTTGGTGATGAAGGTGTTATAATAACTGATGACTATAAATTATATACTGCTAACTTAAAGATGGATTCAAATTTAGGTAAAAAATCAAAATTTGGGCTTAGCATTACACCATCTTACACAAAACAAAGAAAAATACCAACATCCATACACAATCCAACACGTCAGTCACCTTGGTTGCCAATTTATCATACTCAGGAAACGATTGATTTGTTTACTAATGGAAGCAAAAGTCCAGGAGATTATTTTATGGAAAATGATTTACTTAATTTGGATTTTGACAATGATGGTAACAACGAAAGACCTCGTACTTCGGGTGATTCTAATCCCTACGCACAATATGTGGAGAGAGAGCATTATGATTATAACACCAAGTTATATGGCTCTACATATTTTAGCTTTGAAATTTTTGATGGTCTTACAGCAAAAACATCTCTAGGGGTTACGTTGGAACAAAGAAAGCAAACACGATGGGATGGAACCAAACATCATGCAGCGGGAGCTAGTAGAGCTGCATATAGTGTGAATAATAGGTTTCGTACAAGACTAGTATCAGATAATACTTTAAATTATAGTAAGAACTTTGGGAATCATGAATTTGATATATTGGCAGGTGTAACTGTTCAGCAAAGAAAATCACAATCTAGCCAGATCGAGGGAAGTGGATTTAGTGATGACCGTCTTAAAAATATTCAAGGAGCTAATCCTACAAGTGTTATTGCAACAGAAGTTAATACAGAACTAAAAAAGATAGGTTATTTTGGAAGGATTAATTATGCTTATGCAGATAAGTATTTAGTGTCTGCTTCTTTTAGACGTGATGGTAGTTCGGTTTTTGGTCCAGCTACTAAGTGGGGTAATTTCCCTGCTGTATCTGTAGGTTGGAATGTTGCTAAAGAAGATTTCTTAAGAAATAGTGATTTTTTTAACAATTTAAAGTTTAGAGCTAGTTATGGTCTTACGGGGTCTGAAAATTTTAACGTCGGTAGCGATGTTGTAAATAATTGGCCTTATTTGGCGCTGTTACAAAATTCCAACGCGGTTGTTAACAACGGCATACCTACTGGTGTTTCGCCTCTTAATATTGCAAATGCATTGTTACAATGGGAGGCTTCTGAAGAATTAACTGTTGGTTTGGACTATGGCTTCCTTAATAACAGAATATCAGGATCATTGGATTATTATCAAAGAACCAGTGATGAATTACTATTGGAAAATCCTGTTTCTTACGTTACTGGGTTTACAAGTGGTATCGTAAATTTAGGTAAAGTACAAAACAGAGGATGGGAATTTGAGTTGAGAACAAAAAATATTTCTAACGAGAAGTTTTCTTGGAATTCAACTTTAATTGCATCTACCAATCAAAATGAATTGTTAAGTTTTGGTGATTCAAATAATGCGTTAATAGAAGATGAGTATGGTAGAAATTCACAATGGATCAATAGAATTGGTGAGCCTATCTCTTCTTTCTATGGGTATGTGGTAGACACCGAAGCATACGATGAAACTCAATTTAGAACAACATATGTAGACAATCCTTGGAATAGGATTAATGGTCAAGCTCAAGATATTATAGTGAAAGACTTAAATGGTGATGGTCTCATTACCGCTGATGACAAAACTATTTTAGGGGATCCTTATCCAGATTTAATATATAGTTTCACCAATGAATTTAAATACGGAAACTTTGATTTCTCTTTTATGGTACAAGGAAGTCTAGGTGCTCAGATAAATAATATAGGAGATGAATATTTCTATAATTGGTTTGGAAACAGCACAAGAAGCGGTGGTGCTGCACAAGCAGTTGCCGATGGTCTTGTACCACATGAATCTTTTATTCAAGAAAAGGTGCTAACAAGTGAAGTTATTGCAAGTGCAGACTACTTTTCTTTGCGTAATGTAAACCTTGGTTACAATTTTCCAGAGGATGTCATATCAAAAATAGGCGTGTCAGGGCTTAGACTTTATGCTTCTGCACAGAATTTACTCTATATCACTGCTTCTGATTACCATGGGTTTAACCCAGAACATGATGATTATGGTAATCCAAGAGCTTATGGTTCACAAAGAGCGGGGACACCTATATATAAAACGGTATCATTTGGTGTAAACATTGATTTTTAATTAAAAAAAATAAATTATGAAACATATAAAATTTTTAGTCTTTGCAATTACTGGATTTATTTTTACTTCCTGTAATACTGATGAGTTTTTAAATCCAGTGCCAGATACTGTAGTTACAGTGGAATCGTTTTTCCAAACTGATGCAGACGTGCTGGCTGGAATAATTGGAATCTATGATGCCATTCAAGGCGTTAATGAAAATACAACAACAAGTTTAACTAGGGCAAATAGAGGGGTACAGTTTGAACATCTTTTAACCGAGCATCGTACTGATAATACAAGAAATAAAACATTAGAAGGTTCAAAGTCCGATTTTCACAGATATGTGGTTGACGCCAACAATGTGGAATCTGAAGATTATTACCAATCAATGTATGAAGTTATTTTTAGAGCGAATAATGTATTAGACTATATTGATATTGCAGACGAAAATAATCGGGCAAAATATGTCGCTGAGGCAAAATTTTTAAGAGCCTATGCTTATTTTAAATTGGTTAGATTGTACGGTGATGTGCCATTAGTTACTTCTGTACTAGGTCCACTGGATAAAGAAGCTCTTTTTACTAGAATACCTAAAGCACAGATTTACGAACAAATTATAGAGGATTTACAAGAAGCTATTAATGTTTTAGATAACACCCAAAAAGCAAGAGCTTCAAAAGCAGCGGCACAAGGCATATTGGCTAAAGTGTATTTAACACAGGCTAATCCAAATTATTCTGGTGCACAACAATTGTGTGAATCTATTATTAACAGTATGGAATTTGATTTAGAACCAAATTATCACGATGTATTTTATAATGAATTGAATAATGAAATTATTTTTGCAATTCAATATGCAACAGGAAATCCTAACGAAAGCCAAAGTTTTTCATCTGAATTTACTTCCGGAGCACGTCGACAAGGAAGAGAGGATGGTCAAAACATTGTCAACGATAACCTTATCGCAGATTTTGAATTAATTGGAGGAGATAGAACTTCAGTTTCTTATTTTACTTTCCCTGATGCAACTGAAGTAACTAAATATTTACCTGATGGGTCTGATTTATCTAATCCTGCAGCACCCACATATGGTGGTAGTGCTCGAGATGCTGGTAACGATTATATAGTTCTACGTTTTGCCGATGTGCTTTTAATGCATGTTGAAGCGGTTTTAGCAGGGGGCGAAGCAACTGTTGACTCAGGCGCTTTAGCTTCTTTCCGAAGGATAAGAGATAGAGCGTTTCCGGCTACTGCGCCAAATGCCATAGCAAGTGTAACAAAAGAGGATCTTTTACGCGAAAGACGCGTGGAATTAGCATTTGAAAATCAACGCTATTTTGATTTAGTTAGGTTTGGTGTTTTAGACGCTGTATTGAGTGCTCATTCTGCAGAAATGGGATATGTCTATGATTCAAGAAAAGCCTCACTGTTGCCAATTCCGGCGAGAGAAATAAATATAAGCGAGGGTCTTTTAACGCAAAACCCTGGATATTAATATTTAAAAACTTAAAATATGAAAAACAAAATAAATATTTTCCGTAAGACAACTATGTTGTTCTTAAGTTTACTTGCAGCTAGTTTTATTATTAGTTGTGTGGGTAATGACCTTTTTAGAGATGAATTACCAGACGCGAATTCTCAACCTGATAACTTTTTGCCAACATCAGACTTTTCATATGCCCCTGGTGATAGAGATTTTAATACAATTCAATTCACATCTCTTGCAACGGAATCAACCATGTTTCTTTGGGATTTTGGTGGAGGAGATACTTCAACAGAACAAGACCCTATCTATACTTTTGAGGCAGGTGAAGGCACCTATCCCGTAACATTAACGGCTAGTGATGCAAATGGAGCATCTGCTTCTAAAACAATAGAAATAGAAGTAGTAGATAGATTTGTTCCTATTACGCCAGTAGTTTTAAATGGTGATATGGAAAACAGTAGTAATGATTGGAGAATTGATTTTTCAAATGGATGGGACCGTAATGGTTTTGAATCTAGTTCTGATGGTTCTTGGTTGAAATATGATGGTACAGATAATGGATCTAAGACAAGAGGTGCAAAATGGAATAAGAACAGGTCTGCCGCAGAGTGGGCAAATCCTAACACTCGGCATGCATATCAAGCCATTGTAGTGACTCCTAATTGGGATTATACTTTAGAGTTTGAATATGCTATAAAAGATGATATAGCAGAAGATCCAATTGGAGGTAGAAGATTTGTTGCAGAAATTCTTGATGGTCATTTTACTGATGGTTTTGAAGCATTTACTCAGTCTGATTCAGGAGGAGCTTTATTAACTTATTTAGGTACCGAGGTTAAAGGAAAAACAACATTTACTACTGTTAAAGTTGATTTTACTTCAAATGATTCCGGGCTAATATCTATATGGCTTTGGGCAGTTACGCCAGTAGATTTATATGTAGATAATGTTAAAGTATATCCAAGACAATAATTTAAAAAAAATGAAAATTTTCCGAAGAGAATTAGTTGCGAGTTTAGTGATAGTTTTATTTACTGTTAACGCTATTTGTCAAGATAAGACAAATAGCGTAACAGGCTCGGAAGTTAAAATTCAAAAGGGAGATAAGAAGAAAAAAAAATACAAATTACCTGATATAGATTTAAGCCATTGGAGTGTGACAACTCCCGCATTAAATCCTAAAAATGGAAAAGCAATAAGTGTTGAACCACCAGAAATTTTAAATTACGCTACAGATGAGAGGTTAATCCCTTATATGTACAATGATTCAACAAGTGGAGCTTTGGTGTTTTATTCATATCCAAGTGAAGCAACTACGGCGAATACTAAATATTCTCGATCAGAATTAAGGGAACAAATGGTTCCAGGAGATAATGACACCAATTGGACATTTTCTCAAGGCGGTACCTTAAAAGGGAAACTGGCTATGGAAGAAGTATCTAAAGATTCTAACGGGAAGTATCATAAAGTAATCATTATGCAAATTCATGGTAGGTTAACTGATGAACAACGCGATTTAATTGGTCAAAAAGATAATAATGCACCACCAATATTAAAAATTTATTGGCAGGATGGAAAAGTAAGAGTTAAAACGAAAATTTTAAAGAACTTGAGTTTGAATGAACCGGAGATTCTTTATGAAGAGGCTTGGGATGATGATGAAGGATTTAATTTTGAACAAGAAGTGGGATTTGGAAAATTTACTTTAGAAGTTAAAGTATCCGATGGAAAAATGGTAGTGGTTTTAAATGATAATGAATACAAAGTATATGAAAACATTCATATGAGAAAATGGGGTGTTTTTGAAAATTATTTTAAAGCGGGAAATTATTTTCAGAGTAGAGATGAAGGTTCTTTTGCACGTGTAAAATATTATGAATTAGAGGTTACACATTAAAACTGAAATTAAGTTTTATTCAGTGGTTTTTTGTAAAAGTTATAGAAATGACCTGTTCTATAATTGTAATATTATAGATTTTGTTATTTTTATAGATAAAATTTGGTTAACCAATATAAATTAGATGAAATTAGAGGTGCTTTCAATAAATGATAATCAAGAGATACTAAATACTGTAATTGATAAAATTAGAGATTTAATTAATTATAAAAATCTTGAGCCGGGTGATAAATTGCCTTCTGAAAGAATGTTATCTGAAAAGTTTGATGTTAGTAGAGGTGTTGTACGTAATGCCATTCAAAAATTAGAGTTTTATGGTTTGTTAAAATCCATTCCACAAAGTGGAACATTTATAGCTAATGTTGGAGCTATTGCGATGAATGGAATTATAGATGATATTTTGCAATTACAAAGTCCGGATTTCAAATCATTAGTTGAAACACGAATTTTAATGGAATTAAAAACGGTTAAATTGGCCTCATTAAGAAGAACGGAAGAGGATTTAGAGTCTATGCAAAATGCTCTCAAAGCCTATACAAAAAAGGTTTTGAATAATGAAGATGCAGTTCAGGAAGATTTGTTATTCCATTTAGCAATTGCAAAAGCCAGTAAAAATAGTACGTTAAACACCTTTATGTTATCTATTACTCCAGAAATCATCACAAATTTCGCAAAATACCATGTATGTGATGATAATTTAGCGTTTTCTGGAATACAAGAGCATAGCGATATTTTTGAAGCTATTAAAAACCAGGAACCGGTTAAGGCTAAAGAAAAAATGAAAATACATTTTAAAACGCTATATCAATATTGTTATAATATTAAATAATTATGAAAGCATGAAGATGCACAGCTTCATGTTTTTTTAAATAATTTGGAGGGAAAACTTAAAACAGTAATTACAAAATAAAAGCATTTCTTCACATAAATGGTTTTACAGTAATAGACAATTAAGTTTTATAAAATAGAGTCTTTATAGTATGTTCTAGTTTTAAATTAGAATGTATTCATACGGCATTGGTCAAACATTAATAAAAACAAGAATAATGAAAGTAAAAGGATTACGTTGGTTTATTATAGGATTAATTTTTCTTGCCACAGTTATTAATTATATTGACCGCAGTGCACTTGGAATTATGTGGGGAAGTGAAGATCTTGAGGGTTCCATTTCTTATTCTTTAGGCCTTACAAAAAATGATTATAGCTATATCCTGAATATTTTTATGGTGGCTTATGCATTAGGGCAACTTTTTTCTGGAAAATTATTTGATAAAGTTGGAACCAGAATAGGTTATGTAATTAGTATTGGTGTTTGGGGAATTTCATCATTCATGCACTCAACGGTTCGTGGTCTTTTTTCAATTTCATTCTTTAGAAGTACTTTAGGTTTATCAGAAGCTGGTAATTGGCCCGGCGGTGTTAAAAGTAATGCCGAATGGTTCCCCATAAAGGAGCGCGCTATTGCACAAGGCTTATTTAATGCTGGTGCATCTATAGGCTCAGTAATTGCTCCACCTTTAATTGCAGCACTTTTTGTAGCTTTTGGATGGAGAATTACCTTTATGGTAATTGGTTCATTTGGAATTTTATGGATTATTCCTTGGTTATTGATCAATAAAGCAGGTCCTAAAAAACACCCTTGGATTACAGAAGAAGAACAAAAATATATTAGTGAAGGACAAAGTATAGCAGATCAGAATGCAACGGAAGCTACCAAAGGTTTAAGTCTAAAGCAAATTCTGTCTCATAAAGAATCTTGGGCAGTAGTTGTAGGTCGTTTCTTTTTAGAACCCATTTGGTGGCTTTTTGTCGGTTGGATGCCAATTTATCTTTTTGATACTTATAATTTTAATGTAAAAGAAGTAGGTATGTTTCTTTGGGTGCCTTATGTTGGAGCCGCTATCGGCAGTATCGCAGGTGGTTACGTTTCAGGAAAAATTATTGCAAAAACAAATTCCATTGATAAAGGAAGAAAAACAACTATATTAATTGGTGGAATTATAATGATTTTAGGTCTTATTGCAACTATTCTTATAGGAAATACTCCTGAACGATTTGTCGCCATTGTATTTGTAGTTTTATTTGGTTTTCAGTTTGCAATTAGTAATGTTCAAACATTGCCAAGTGACTTTTTTAGCGGAAAATCTGTGGGATCATTAGCGGGCTTAGGCGGTATGATTGGCGTATTCTCTGTTATCATTATGAACTTTTTAGTACCAATTATAGCCGAAGTTTCTTATACACCGGTTTTCATTGCTATTGCCATTTTTGTTCCTCTTGGAGTAGGAGCTATTTATTATTTCGCAAAAAATATAGAATCAGTAGAATAGTATAAAAAATTATAAATTAAAATTTAAAAATATGAGTAATATAAACAGTAAAGTAGCAGTTATCACTGGAGCAACCGGCGGTATTGGTTTCGCAGTTGCAAAAAGATTGGGTCAAGACGGTTACATTGTAGTATTAAATGGTATTGAAGATGAAGAAGGAGCAAAAAGAGTTAAAGAACTTAATGCAGAAGGAATCACTGCTGAATATTATGGGTTTGATGTTACTAAAGAAGAAGAAGTAACTGCGAACATTACTAAAATTGGGAAAAAGTACGGAAAAATTGACGTACTTGTAAATAATGCAGGTGGTTTAGGTGGAAGATCTAGGTTTGAAGAAATGACAACTGAATTTTACAGATTTGTAATGGCCTTAAACCTTGACTCAACATTTTTTGCTTCAAGAGCCGCTATTCCATTCCTTAAAAAGGGTGAGAATTCTTCCATAATCAATTATACATCAATTGCGGCTTGGAATGCTGGAGGACCAGGAGCAGGAGTATACGGAACAGCTAAAGCAGGAGTTCAAGCCATTACAAGAGCATTAGCAAAAGATTTAGCTGAATACGGTATTAGAGTAAATGCTGTATCTCCCGGAACTATTGATACACCATTTCATGCACAAATTAAAGCAACGAAACCAGAAGTTTTCGCATCATGGAAAAATAACATATTGCTAGGAAGATTAGGTCAGCCCGAAGATGTGGCATCTGTTGTTTCATTCTTAGCTAGTGATAACGCATTATTCTTGACAGCTGAAACTATACAAGTCACTGGTGGTCAAGGCTTAGGAATATAATCAAGTTTTTTTAGTTCGGATTGGTTTTTATTTAAGTAGTGTTTTTGTAAATAAAGACACTCTTATTTAGAAATTATAAAGTTATTAAAATGATTAAAGTTGTCACATTCGGAGAGATATTATTAAGATTATCGCCACCTAGTCATTTAAGATTGACTCAGACAGCATCTTTTGATATCTATTACGGATGTGCCGAAGCTAATGTTGCAGCCTCTTTGTCAAAATTTGGTTTGCCAGTAAAATTTGTTACTGCAGTTCCTCCAAATGAGTTGGGAGAATCGTCATTAAGGATGTTACAATCTTTTGGTGTAGAAACCATGGCAAAAATACAGGGCAAAAGATTGGGAATTTATTATTTTGAGCAAGGAGCCTCGGAAAGACCAGGTAAAGTGGTTTATGACAGAGAAGATTCTTCATTTTCTCTCTTAAGAAAAGGAATGATAGACTGGGAAGCTATTTTCAAAGATGCTAATTGGTTTCATTGGTCAGGTATAACACCATCTCTTTCAAATGAATTGGCTGAAATGTGTGAAGAAGCATTAATCGTGGCAACAAAAATGGGATTGACTATTTCTGCAGACCTCAATTACAGACCGACTCTTTGGCAATATGGTAAAAAAGCCAATGAAGTTATGCCAAAACTTGTGAAGTATTGCGATTTATTATTAGGAGGTGCAGATGAAACTGAAGTTGTTTTGGGAATCGATTTTGATGAACATGAAACACAGGAAAAGATTTTTGCAAAGTGGATTAAAACCTTTCCTAAGATTAAAAATATTGTTACAACTCAAAGGATTCAGGCCAATGCCTCTTCAAACGGATTAAGTGCTTCGTTTTGGGATGGCAAAGAATTGTTACAATCCAGAAAATATAATGTATCACACATTATTGATCGAATTGGGGCAGGTGATGCTTTTATGGCAGGAATCATTTATGGCTTAATTACTTGGAAAGAAGATCAGCAAAAAGCGCTAGAATTTGCAGTGGCGGCTGCTTGTTTAAAACATTCTATCTCCGGAGATATAAATCTTTCCACAGTAAAGGAAATAGAAGCTTTAATGAATGGTTACGGAGGAGGAAGAGTATCAAGATAAAAGTTGAAAAACGTTGAGTACAAATAAAATTATTATTAAAATAAAAACAAGCAATTAAAATATAAAGTAATGAGTAGAGTAGTCACATTTGGTGAAATCATGTTGCGGTTAGCACCACAAGGATTTTTAAGATTTTCGCAGGCAGATAATTTTGATGTTGTTTATGGAGGCGGAGAATCCAATGTAGCCGTGTCTTTGGCAAATTATGGTATTTCTGTAGATTTTATAACGCGTTTACCAAAAAATGATATTGGTGAATGTGCCATGATGGAAATGCGTAAACGAGGTGTTGGCGTAAATAAAATAGTATGGGGAGGTGAACGTTTAGGGATTTACTTTTTAGAAACTGGAGCCGTATCAAGAGGCAGTAAAGTCGTTTATGACAGAGCACATTCATCAATGGCCACTATTCAACCTGGCATGATTAATTGGGAAGAGGTTTTTAAAGGCGTAGAATGGTTTCATTGGACAGGCATCACACCGGCTATTTCACAAAGTTCAGCAGATGTATGTTTAGAGGCTGTAAAAACGGCCAGTAAAATGGGAGTTACTATATCAACCGATTTAAATTATAGAGCCAAGCTTTGGAAATACTGTGATGCTTCAAAAAGAGAACAAATTATGACAGAGTTAACCTCTTATTGTGATGTGATATTAGGCAATGAAGAAGATGCAGAAATGCACTTTGGTATTAAACCAGCAGGTGCCGCAGTTCAAACCCATGGTCATGATGTAAAGGCCGAAGCGTTTTTATCAGTATGTCAACAAATGATGAAAAAATTTCCAAGAGCAAAAAAGGTCATCACTACACTTAGAGGCTCAATATCAGCGTCACACAATACCTGGGCAGGCGTTTTATATGATGGTAAAAAGATGTTGGAAACCCGCCAGTATCAAATAACAGACATTGTAGATAGAGTTGGTGGCGGCGATAGTTTTATGGGCGGATTAATTTATGGCTTATTAACGTATCCGGACAATGACCAAAACGCTTTAGACTTTGCAGTTGCAGCCTCTTGTTTAAAACACACCATAAAAGGCGATGCTAACTTAGTAACGGTAGACGAAGTAACCAAACTTATGGGCGGAGACGCCTCAGGAAGAGTAGCAAGATAAAATTCAAATACACACAAATGTCAGAAAATAAAAAATCAGTTTTGATTTTATGTGGTGGCGGTCCAGCACCGGGCATCAATTCTGTCATTAGTACTGTTGCAAAAGTATTTTTAAAAGATGACTATCGTGTTATAGGAATCCATGAAGGCTTTAAAGGTCTTTTTTCTGAAGAACCAGAAATAAAGGAATTTGATTTCTTTCATGCGGATAGAATCTTCAGTAGAGGCGGGTCAACTCTAATCATGAGCCGTTTTAAACCTAAAGAAGAAAAATTAAACACGGCTATCTTTAAGGATTATAATGTAAAACTTTTAGTAACTATTGGAGGTGATGATACAGCATCTACTGCAAACAGAATTACCCAGTTTTTACAAAAGGAAAACATATACATTTCAAATATTCATGTTCCTAAAACCATTGATAACGATTTACCCTTACCAGACAGAAACCCAACCTTTGGATTTCATTCAGCTAAAGATGAAGGCGTTAGAATTGGGAATACAGCTTATGAAGATGCAAGGACCAGCCAAAACTGGTTTGTGATGTCAGCCATGGGAAGGTCGGCAGGGCATTTAGCTTTTGGAATAGCAACAAGTTGTCACTTTCCAATGATGGTAATTCCTGAAATGTTTAATAAAACTGAGATTACATTAGATAAGGTGGTTCGTTTGGTGATTTCTTCAATTATAAAAAGGAAATTACAAAATATAAACTATGGTGTGGCCATGGTAAGTGAAGGTGTTTTCCATAATCTATCAAAATCAGAAGTGGATAAAATTGGCATTAATTTCACTTATGATTCGCACGGACATCCAGAACTTGGAAATGTGAGTAAATCACATATTTTAAATGTTTTGGTTCAAAACAAAATGAAGGAAATAAGTTTAGATGTAAAAACCCGTCCTATTGAATTAGGCTATGAACTGCGATGCTGCAGGCCTATAGGGTTTGATTTAACTTTATGTACACTTTTAGGAATAGGCGTAAAAAAACTGTTTGACGAAGGTAAAACAGGGTGTTTAGTGTCTGCAAATTCAAGAGGAGAGATATTGCCTTTATATTTAACAGATTTACAAGATAAGGAAGGCAAGATTCAACCACGTTTAGTAGATATAAACTCAGAATTTGCACATTTATGTTTTCAGAATTTGCATTATATTGAACAAGGAGATTATGATAAAGCAAAGCAACATGTACCAAATCCTTCTGAGTATGATTTTAAAGTAATATTAAATTGGAATTAATTTTAAAGATTTAAAAATGGCACAATTTACAAGAATAGAAGTAGCGCAAGTAATGAAAGAAACTGGAATGGTTCCTTTATTTTTTAGTCAGGATTTAGAATTAAGTAAGCATATATTAAAAGCTTGTTATGATGGAGGTGCCAGATTAATGGAGTTCACAGCACGTGGTGATTTTGCACATGAGGTGTTTGGAGAATTAACTAAGTATGCCATAAAAGAATTGCCGGGAATGATTATGGGTGTTGGTTCAGTAACTGATGCAGCAGCAGCTTCTTTATATATGGCATTAGGGGCCAATTTTATAGTAACGCCGGTATTAAGAGAGGACATTGCGATTGTATGTAATCGCAGAAAAGTGTTATGGTCACCAGGTTGCGGCACATTAACAGAAATTGCTAAAGCAGAAGAATTGGGATGCGAGATAGTTAAGTTATTTCCAGGAGATATCTATGGACCGCAATTTGTAAAAGGCATCAAAGGTCCCCAACCATGGACTAGTGTAATGCCAACAGGAGGCGTATCTCCAACAGAAGAGAACTTAAAAGGTTGGTTTGATGCAGGCGTAACTTGTGTGGGGATGGGGTCTCAATTAATTTCAAAAGAGATTATCACAAATAAGGATTATGCTAAATTAAAACAAGAGGTTAAAAATGCTCTTGCTATTATTAAGAATGTAAGAAAATGACATTAGTTTAAATTTTATTTCTTATTTAAAAACTTATTCGACTTGTGTAATAAAAGTTCGAACTTTTACCTGTAGGAGTTGTTATATTAAACTGGATTTAACCACCTTATATTATTTGGCTCTTCTGATTGCAAATTATATTTAAAAAATATTATATTTGAATTGGTAATGAAAAATTGATGTTTCACTATTGTTTCACCATTTTATAAATAGAAGCTGGTAAGCAATAAACATAAGGGTTAGGACAAAAAGTTCGAACCCAGTCGAGGTCACTAGAACCTTCAACCTAAAAAGTTGAAGGTTTTATTTTTTAGCTTTGAATTTTGAGGTTTAATTTTTCAAAAAATTCAAGTATTTGATTTGAAGTCAGGTCTATCTGGCTCAAATCGCTTCATTTGTTAGAATTATTAATTAAGAAATAAGAGTTAAAATCTATGCAAAAAAAAAAGAGACTGCCTATTTTGGCAGCCTCCTTTCATTCTTCCCTAAGAATTAATTAATAGCAGTATAAAATTAGACTAGTTTTTTTATAAAAAATGACAGAATTAGTTTTGGTTTAAATAATGGAAGTTTCCGTTGATAACTATCACTTAAACGTCTAACTCTAAAAGTTTAAATTGTAATGTTGTTTTTGTTCCCTTACCTTCTTCAGAGGTGATTTTGAAAGAATTGTTGTTGTTTTTGTTTAAGAGTGCCAATCGTTCCTTGACTAATTTTATACCCTTAGGATGATGTATCTGTCCTGAGGAAGTTTCACCCAACCCTTTACCATTATCTTCTATAACACAAATAAGCAACTGATTTTCAATATAGAATTCTATAATAATCTTAGGATTTATATGGTCTTTATTAAAAGCATGTACAAATGCATTTTCAACGAATGGTTGTATAATCATTGGGGGGATT
>Ga0316195_10000111_pt1 | contig 25948 bp, 24 predicted proteins | sample Phised1_MG_FD_204937 | JGI IMG/M metagenome (GOLD analysis project Ga0316195, IMG submission 204937) | Coastal sediment microbial communities from Maine, United States - Phippsburg sediment 1 | ecosystem: Environmental > Aquatic > Marine > Coastal > Sediment | place: USA: Maine | collected...
TTATTTTTTTGGGCATATATTCTGTAATCGGTATCTGCCTGGAGAGGCCGGCTGCCATGGCTACCCCCTGTGCCCTGCCTAGCTTTAGCATAGATTGGACGTTTTTGCCATAAAAAGGTGCTTCAATGGCAATTTCATCGGGGTGGTAGGTGTCAATTAGTTCAATGGTACGTTCAAAAATCAGCTTGAGTTTGGTAAAAGGGTCGCTGTATTTTTTGAGCATTAATTCATTCATTTGAACAAAAGTCATTTTCTTCCCTGTAACTTTTATGATTCCGAATCCCATGATGGTAGTGCCGGGATCAATACCCAATATGATTTTTTCGTTCTGCAACTTATTAGTTTTACTCTGAATTTAAAATAATGGGGATCCTGAATTTAGCATTCACCGGAATTCCCCTTTTTAAAGCCGGTTCCAACTTAGGCAAACTTTTAAGGCTTCTGCTGATAATTCCATCAAATTCCGGAATCTGTTCCTGTATTATCCTGTTTTTATCAATACGTAACACAGCTATTTTGCCATCTTTGTCCACCAGGAAATCTACATATACCGATTCCTCCACATCTTTGTCCAATATAAATTCGAATTCCCGGAGGGTGTTGGAAAAATGCAGAAGCAACGTATTTTCAAAACACTCTCTTTGAGTATTTTTGGATGCCGTTTCATCACAGCTTTCAAATAACGGATATTGGTCCACATCATTCCAATTGATTGCCTGTAACTCTTTATCCACCAGTTTTTGTGTTTTCACTTCAGCGGAGGTAAATAAATCACAGGAAGACAGAACGCACAGACTGAACAAAAATAGCAACTTCCTCATATAAGCGGTATTCTTGCGGAAAATTACGATTTTTTCAAGCAATTTAGCCTCAGAATATCCGGATTTCCCCAATCTCTAAAAAGACTTGTAACAAATAGGCGCTATCTTAGTCCAATAGCAAATAATTTTTATGGATATCGTCTTATTTTTATTGGGTTTTATATTTGTGCTTACAGGCATATTGGGAAGTTTTTTACCCGTATTACCCGGCCCTCCAGTTAGCTGGATAGGCCTTTTATTATTGATTATGACCAAGGCAGTACCCAATGATTGGTGGTTTTTGGGGATTACGTTTGTGGTAGCGGCTATTGTATTTGCATTAGATTACATCATACCGGCGATGGGCACCAAAAAATTTGGTGGAAGCAAATCAGGTATGGCCGGAACCGTGGTTGGCCTTCTTGTGGCAATTATATTTCCTGTTATGGGCGTTTTTGGCATTATAATTTGGCCGTTTGTTGGCGCATTGATTGGAGAACTACTTAATAAGGCCGATAATAAAAAGGCCCTCAAGGCTGCATTCGGTTCCTTTATTGGTTTTCTTACAGGAACCTTCTTGAAATTTGTGGTAACTATTGTTTACTTGGGCCTGTTTATTGCAAAAGCATGGGAATACCGTCAGGAATTATTTTTCTTTTTTTATTAGTTACTAATTAAACCAGGCTACCTTATCCTGAATGGGCTTTCTCTCGCCATCGGGGATTTCTCCCTCGTAATGTCCCATATATAAAAACCCAAGACATTGTTCCCCTGCCGCCAGATCTATAAATTCATCCATATATTTTACCAGACCCGGGGAGCTCCAGTAACATCCAATACCCATTTCAGTACAACAAAGCCACATATTCTGGACTGCCATGGAGGTAGCCGCAATTTCTTCCCATTCCGGAAGGCTTTCGTTTGGATCCCTTTGCATGCAGATCGCTATAACCGCAGCCGACCTGACTGGGTTTTCAAGGAGTTTTTTCACTTTAAAAACTTTTGGGTTCGCTTCAGTTTCCTCATACTTTCTTGCAAGAAACTGCCCCAATTGCTCTTTTGAAGCATCCAAAAAGACTTTAAACCTCCAGGGTTCTGTTTTTTTATGGGTCGGTGCCCAGTTTGCTGCTTCCAGGATTATTTCAATCTCAGACCTTTTGATTGGCTGGTTCGTATATTGCGCAGGAAATACAGATCGCCTTTTTTTTATCAATTCAAATACCATTCTCAATATTTTAAGTTTCCAAAGTTAGAATTTCTGCGTGTTATATCAGCATCAAATTAAAGTCAGGTTGTAATTCCACTTTTCTGAAACTTAATGAATACTTTTATAGTACTAAAATCAAAAATTAATGGTTTCATCAACTCATACCTTTTTGTATGGTGAAGAAGAACTTAGTTGCAGTCGTGCTTTGGCAATTGCAAGAGGCAAAGTAAAGGGCCAATTATCCGAAGTTGCCAGAAAACGTGTCCGGGAGAGCCAACTTGTGGTTGAAAAAATAGTTGAAAAAGGGGAGGCTGTGTACGGGATAAACACCGGATTCGGACCTTTGTGTACCACCAATATTTCCAAAGCGGAGACCAAGATTTTACAAACAAATATCCTCAAAAGCCATAGCGTTGGTGTTGGTAAGCCCATTAAAAAGGAACTGGCCAAATTAATGCTCATTCTAAAGATACATTCACTTGCCAAAGGATATTCCGGCATTGCCGAGGAAACTTTAAACAGAATTCTCTGGCATATAGAAAATGATGCCATTCCAATTGTACCTTCCCAGGGTTCAGTAGGTGCATCGGGAGATTTGGCACCTCTTTCGCATCTTTTTTTACCCCTGATAGGTCTTGGTAAGGTCATATTTGAAAACGAAATTGTCAGGACCGAAGTATTATTTCAAAAAACAGGTCTGAAACCTCTGGAACTTGGTCCCAAAGAAGGATTGGCGCTAATAAATGGCACTCAGTTTATCGCTGCACATGCCATAAAAGTGGTGGAAAAATTGCACAATTGCCTCTCGCATGCAGATATTATCGGAGCCATGATGATTGAAGGCTTGCAGGGTTCCATTAAGCCATTTTACCATGAATTACACAGTCTGCGTCCATTTAAGGGTAATATTCATGTAGCGGAAAGGATTAAATTGCTGCTGAAAGGATCTGAGATCATGGAGAATCATATTGATTGTGAAAAGGTGCAGGATCCTTATTCTTTGCGTTGCATCCCTCAGGTACATGGAGCTTCCAGAAATACCTGGCTACACCTCAAGGAATTGGTAGAGATAGAACTGAATTCCGTAACAGATAATCCAATTATAATCAATGAAGAATTGACGATTAGCGGCGGTAATTTTCACGGACAACCCCTGGCTATGGCTCTGGATTATGCATGCCTTGCCGCATCGGAATTGGGAAACATATCAGACAGGCGGATTTATCTTGCTCTGGATGGAAATAGCCCGGGTGTTCCTGAATTGCTCATGGAAAATACAGGGATAAATTCCGGCTATATGATCCTGCAATACACCACCGCTGCACTGGCCAGCGAAAATAAAGGGCTGTGTTTTCCTTCGAGTGCAGACAGCATCCCTACTTCTATGGGGCAGGAAGACCATGTAAGTATGGGATCCATTGCCGCGAGAAAAGCATTAAGGGTGCTTGGAAATCTAGAAAAGATATTGGCAATTGAATTATTAACCGCGACACAGGCGTTTGAATTTAGAAAACCGCTAAAATCGGGAATATTGCTTGATGAAGCACATAAGGAAGTACGTAAAAAAGTAGCCTTTGCCAAAAAAGACAGGGTTTTTGCAGATGATATCGAAAAAGGGATAGAACTGGTAAGAAACCAAACCATCATACAGCGCATCTCTCAGGTTTGCAAAAAAGAGAATCTTACTTTGCAGACAACCTATTCAGAAGAGTTTGAAAACTATTAAGTTCTATGGAGCAATTGACACTTATTGGCCCCTTCAGCCAGGTAATTCCAATGACCGGGATCCCTATAAAAGGTCCTGTTTCAGATAATCAGCTTGAAATCATTGAGAATGCCGGGATACTTGTTGCTGATGGCTATATCAAAACTATTGACACCTATAAAAAACTGTTATCCGAAGTAAAAGACCTCCACTATAAATTAATTCATTTGGAAGGAAATCACATCTGCCTTCCAGGATTTGTAGATGCTCATACCCATATTTGTTTTGGAGGTACCAGGGCGAGGGATTACGCAATGAGAAATGCCGGCAAGACCTATTTGGAAATCGCAGAGGAGGGCGGAGGTATATGGGATACTGTACAACAAACAAGAAAGGCCACTAAAAAAGAACTGGTCAAGGGAATACTAAAAAGGGCCAAACAACATCTTAAAAACGGTGTCACCACCATAGAGGTAAAAAGTGGTTACGGTCTTTCCGTAAAGGAAGAAATTAAAATGCTGGAAGCCATTGAGGAGGCTGCCGAACAGTTTCCATTGGATTTTGTTTCCACTTGTTTGGCCGCACATATGGTACCAAGGGATTTTAATGGGACTCCGGAAGCATATCTGTCAGAAATAAGTGAGCAACTGTTGCCTTTTTTAAAGAAGGAAAAATTGACCAACAGAGTTGATGCCTTCATTGAAAAAGGGGCATTTAGCGCATCGGAAATAGGGCCTTACCTGTCTAAAGCTAAAGAATTAGGTTTTGACATAACCATTCATGCAGATCAGTTCTCAGCAGGAGGAAGTGAAGTGGCAGTCAATTTTAAGGCTGTTAGCGCAGATCATTTAGAAGCAAGTACGTCCCGTGAAATAGAATTACTGGCCAAAAGTGATGTCATTGCCACTGCATTACCCGGGGCCTCATTGGGCTTAGGTTGTAATTTTACGCCTGCCAGGAAAATTCTGGATGCAGGTGGCGCACTGGCAATTGCAAGTGACCATAATCCGGGCTCTGCCCCAATGGGTGATCTTCTTACCCAGTCCGCTATATTAGGGACTATGCAAAAACTAACAAACGCTGAAGTACTGGCAGGAATTACGTTCAGGGCCGCGGCGGCCCTTAAATTGGCTGACAGAGGAAAATTGAAAGCTGGCTACCTGGCTGATTTTAGTTTATTTCATACTACAGATTTTAACGAAGTCCTTTACAACCAGGGGGCATTTAAACCATGTATGGTTTTTAAAAAGGGTAAATTGATCTACGACAAACACAATCCATAGGAAAAATGCCAAGTTCCAAAACAGAATTTAGTTTTAGTGATGAGATCCTATTGGGAATTCCCACTGAATTGCCACAGCCAAGACTTCGGATCCCTGAATATAATCATGCGCCAAAGAGAAAAGAAATACTAAGCCTGGAAGAAAAAAAGTTGGCCATAAGAAATGCACTTCGCTATTTTCCATCGGCCTGGCATACTGATCTTTCATCAGAATTCGCCTTGGAACTGGAGAACTATGGAAGAATATATATGTATCGTTTTAAACCGGCGTATAAAATGTACGCCCGGCCAATTTCAGAATATCCGGCTAAAACCAGGGAAGCAGCTGCAATAATGCTTATGATACAGAATAATCTGGACCCTGAAGTAGCTCAACATCCGGAAGAATTAATTACTTACGGAGGTAATGGTGCGGTCTTCCAGAATTGGGCTCAATATCTGCTTACCATGCAGTACCTCGCCACCATGAGCAGCGAGCAAACTCTTCACATGTATTCGGGACATCCAATGGGATTATTCCCTTCTTCCGCGGGAGCACCAAGGGTCGTAATTACCAATGGAATGATGATTCCCAACTATTCCAGCCAGGATGATTGGGAGAAATTCAATGCCCTTGGGGTGACGCAGTACGGGCAAATGACTGCAGGGTCTTATATGTATATTGGACCCCAGGGAATAGTGCATGGAACTGCCATTACGGTAATGAATGCTTTTAGAAAGGTTTTGCCAAAATCTGAATCCCCAAATGGGAAAATATTCCTTTCTGCCGGCTTAGGCGGCATGAGCGGAGCTCAGCCAAAGGCAGGCAATATTGCAGGCTGTATTACTGTTTGTGCCGAAGTAAATGAAGCAGCGGCTTCTAAAAGGTATACGCAGGGCTGGGTTGATGAGCTCCATAGCAACATGGATACTCTGATTAACAGAACCAAACAGGCCATAGCTAAGAAAGAAGTTTTATCCCTGGCCTATGTGGGCAATGTAGTGGAAGTCTGGGAACGGTTTTATGAAGAAGGCTTGTTTATTCATCTGGGGTCGGATCAAACTTCTTTGCACAACCCCTGGGCGGGCGGTTATTATCCGGCCGGATTGTCCTTTGAACAAGCGAATACCATGATGGCGGAAAATCCGGAACATTTTAAAGAGTTGGTTCAGGCATCTTTGAGGAGACAGGTACTCGCTATTAATAAACACGCAGCAAAAGGAACTTATTTCTTTGATTATGGCAATGCCTTTTTACTGGAGGCCTTCAGGGCTGGTGCGGATGTTATGTCCGAAAATAATGTCGATTTTAAATATCCTTCTTATGTTCAGGATATTTTAGGGCCGATGTGCTTTGACTTTGGATTTGGTCCTTTTCGATGGGTATGCACCTCCGGTAAACCTGATGACCTTCATAAAACTGACGAAATAGCTTTAAATGTTATGGAGAAAATCAAGGAAACTGCACCGGAAGAGATTCAACAGCAAATGCAGGACAATATCAAATGGATTAAAGAGGCTGATTCAAATAACTTGGTGGTTGGCTCGCAGGCCCGCATCTTATATGCGGATGCCGAAGGAAGGATTAAAATTGCGGAGGCTTTTAATAATGCCGTCGGGACAGGCAAAATTTCTGCGCCCATTGTCCTGGGAAGGGATCACCACGATGTAAGCGGTACCGATTCTCCTTTCCGGGAAACCAGCAATATCTATGATGGAAGCCAGTTTACGGCAGATATGGCTATCCACAATGTTATTGGAGATAGTTTTAGAGGAGCCACCTGGGTTTCCATACACAACGGTGGTGGCGTTGGCTGGGGGGAAGTCATAAACGGAGGTTTCGGGATGGTGCTTGATGGTTCTGATGAAGCTGATAAACGATTAAAAAACATGTTGTTCTACGATGTAAATAATGGCATATCACGCAGAAGCTGGGCTAGAAATGAAGAAGCACTTTTTGCCATAAAAAGGGAAATGAAACGCAGCCCTGATTTAAGAGTTACATTGCCCAACATAGTGGAAGATGAATTATTAGAAGGATTATTCGATTAAAACCAATGAATCTTTACAAACCAACAGACAAAAATATTTGGACCGGACGAGAATCGGCTCAGGAACTGTATGTCTACCAGAAGGTAAAACATATTGACCTTGAGTTGCAAAATATCCCCATCTCAGAGGATAAAACTTTCGTGCTCCTGGGATATGAATGTGATGAAGGTGTAAAGAGAAATATGGGAAGAACAGGCTCCAGGGAAGGTCCTCAGGCAGCCCGCCGGCAGTTGGCCAGACTACCTCATCATTTAGCCGAAAACACAGCCATTTTAGATGCCGGTAATGTAGTATGCGTGGCGGATGACATGGAGAAAGCACAAAGTATCCTTACTGAAAAAGTAACTCAGATCCTGAGTCAGCAAGGAATTCCTTTATTAATAGGAGGAGGTCATGATATAGCTTACGGACATTACAATGGAATTAAAAAATTTGTTGGAATTCAACAAAAGATTGGGATAGTAAACCTGGATGCCCACTTTGACCTGAGGTCCAACGAGGATGGCAATAATTCGGGAACGCCGTTTTTTCAAATTGCAACCGACAGCAAAAATCAAAATTCGGACTTCCGTTACTTATGCCTGGGCATAAGAAATGATGCGAATGACAGTATATTATTCGAGCGGGCCCGTGAATGGGAGGTAAAATATATAGAGGCCGAGCTTTTTCATAAGCAGAATACTTCTTACGTAATTAATAAAATTAATGAGTTCTGTAAGGATGTTGATTTTGTATACCTGACCATTGATTTAGACGGTTTTTCTTCTGCCTTTGCCCCTGGCGTCAGTGCTGCCTCTCCTATGGGGTTTTCCGTGGATATTGCTTTGGTTGCATTAGATACGCTGATTGCAACCAACAAATTAATAAGTGTTGATTTGGCTGAACTGAACCCCGCCTTTGACCGGGATAATCAAACATCAAAACTGGCTGCAAGCCTGCTTCATTTTATCATACATGAAGTTGCCCTACTCTAACCAGGACTGATAATAAATGCCATCGTCAATTTCCATGGCAATTTCTGTTAATTGCAGTGGCTTAAACGTATCTACCATTACAGCATATTCCTCTGTTCGACTCTTGCCAATGCTCGCCTCGTATGTTCCGGGGTGTGGTCCGTGAGGAATGCCTGCAGGGTGCAGGGATATGTAACCCTTATCAATGTTTTTGCGACTCATAAAATCGCCTTCCACATAATAAAGTACCTCATCCGAATCAATGTTTGAGTGGTTGTAAGGGGCTGGTATGGCCTTTGGGTGGTAGTCATAAAGACGCGGACAAAAAGAACAGACTACGAAGGCACTTGTTTCAAATGTCTGGTGAACAGGAGGTGGTTGATGCACCCTTCCTGTGATAGGTTCAAAATCAAATATGGAAAAGGCGTACGGGTAATTATAGCCATCCCAGCCAACCACATCAAATGGATGTGATGCATATACCAGATGATGTAACTGTCCCTGTTTCTTAACTTTTATTAAAAAATCTCCGAACTCATCATGTGTTTGCAAATTTTTCGGCAATCTAAAATCGCGTTCGCAAAACGGGGAGTGTTCCAAATGCTGTCCAAACCAATTCCTATAGCGTTTTGGGGTATATATTGGATGATAAGATTCTGTGATAAAGAGTCTATTATCCTCATCTTCAAAACTTATTTGATAGATCATTCCCCGGGGTATCAAAATATAATCCCCATAACCAAATGGAATCTCCCCCAACATGGTTTTAAGGGTTCCCTTCCCTCTGTGAACAAATAGCAATTCATCTGCATCTGCATTCTTATAGAAGTAATCCTTAATTGATTTTTTAGGGGCTGCAAGGCTGATATGAACATCACTATTAAACAGAACAACCTTGCGGCTTTCCAGATAATCATCTTCCGGTGATACCTGAAACCCTTTTAGCAACCTGGATTTAATATTATACTTAACTGCAGGCTTTGGGGAAATATCAATTGTATCACCAACCTCCTTGATCATGGTTGGCCTGTATAAATGGTACATTAGGGAAGACATCCCGTCAAACCCAATTGTTCCGAATAACTGTTCATAATGCAAACTGCCATCTTTTTTCTCAAAAACCGTATGTCTTTTGTGTGGTAAATTTCCAAGTTTATGATATAATGGCATAAGCAGATCTCTTTAAAAGTCAAGACTAAAATTACGACAAATTGAAGGTTTTGTAAAATAAAGCCAGATAAATATCCGGCAATTAGCACATCCCTTTTAATGATAATATCTTTTAAACAAAAAAAGCCTCCCAAATTGGAAAGCCTTTCATTGGTAAGTACCGAATCAATAACGGTATCTATACACAAACACCAGTATAACTGATGCACAACACAACCTGACAAAGATATAAAAAGGAATCCAAATTAGTTGCTATAATCGTGCTGATTTATGTTCTGTTTTTAAATGGCCTGACTATTAAGCGGGCGGCTTTATCGTAATTTATGTAATTAAAAACCCAATTAAAGAAAACGATTACTCTGTTCCTGAATCCAACAAGAGACATTAAGTGTACAAACATCCATATAAACCAGGCAAAGAAACCACCAAATTCAATTCCGGGGAGATCTACTACCGCCTTATTGCGGCCTACGGTTGCCATATTACCTTTATTCCTATAGATAAAAGGCTTCATTGCACTGCCTTTTAACAATCTTCCTATATTAACAGCCAAAAGTTCTCCCTGTTGAATTGCGGGCTGTGCCATTTGAGGGTGTCCTTTGGGGTAGGCTTCCGTTTCCATATAAGCGATATCTCCAATGGCAAAAATATTCGGGTACCCCACTATTTGATTATAACTGTCCACTCGAAACCTATTGACCCTTTGTACCAGCACATCATCATTTAGGCCTTCAACTACCGCACCGGTAACCCCGGCAGTCCAGATAAAATTCCTGGTTCTCATCTCCTGGCCGTTATCCATTTTTACAAGGTCACCATCATACCCTTTTACTATGGTATTCAAATGCAGGTGAACTCCAAAATCTTCTAAAAATTTCCTTGCTTCCAGTGAGGCTTTGCTGCTCATAGGCGGTAAAACTGCCCCGGACCCTTCGAATAGGTGAATTTCCATCTCATCAACATTAAGATGTCTGTAATCTTTCGGGAATACATGTTTCTTCAATTCTACAAACGCACCGGCAAGTTCAACTCCTGTAGGGCCGGCGCCAATTATGCAAAAATTCAGGAGTGCCTTACGTTCTTCCAGATCTTCACAGTTATCTGCCAATTCAAAATTCTGAAGCATAAGACTCCGGATATTTAATGCCTGCGGAACACTTTTCATTGGCATGGCGTTTTCTTCTATCTCCTTATTGCCGAAGTAATTGGTTCTTGTACCCGTGGCAATTACAAGATAATCATACGAGATTTTACCTATATCTGTATGGACTTCTTTAAGTTCAGGTTCTATTTTGTCTACAATAGCCAGCCTGAAATAAAAATTACGAAGCCTCTTTAAAATCTTCCTTATAGGATAGGCAATCGAATCCGGTTCTAAACCTCCTGTAGAGACCTGGTATAACAATGGTTGAAATGTATGGTAGTTGTTTTTATCAATAACCACAACTTGTACCTCGAGTTTCCGGAGTTTCTTGGCAAGTGAAATTCCTGCAAAACCAGCACCAATAATTACAACTCTCTTTTTTGTGGCCTCAGGAAGATTCATATATGAATTTAAAGCAAAAATAAGGAAACTATTACCGTTCATCGATGTTTTTTAACTGAGTTGAAATATTCAGATTTCAGCTAAAAACTCATTTCCGGGATAAGTTGTAAATACCAGAGCTTTAGGTCGGTAATACTATTAGTTGATCGTCATCCAAACACCAGCTGGATTTTGAGTATTAATTTTATAAGACGATTACCCCAAATCATTAATACCGTCTGCACCATGCCTAAAAAGAATCTGTTTATAATACTGTTAGGGTTTTTTATCTCTTCCTGTACACTGGATTCAGTTTATGAAAATATCGTTATTGAAGAAGCTGAGGCAGTTGCTGTAAAACTCCCAGAAAATAACTTTGATAACAGCCTGAAAGCGGAAGAACTGGAAATCTATAAATGGATCAGCCATGTTCAATTGAACAATGGACTTTTGACAAGTACTGAAGGTTCAAATTTTGTTTCGCTGTACGATAATTCATTGGCCGCTTTAACCTTTATATCTGTAGGAGAATATAAAAAAGCAGAACAAATTTTCGATTATTTCCAGGGACAAATCGATACTGAATTCATTACAAATGGCGGAGGTTTCTTTCAGTTCAGAGATAGCGATGGAAATAATGGTAGCAGCATATGGCTTGGAGATAATGCCTGGCTGTTAATAGCATTAAATAACTATCATCAAAAAACCGGGAATAACAAGTACAGTCAATTGTCTGAGTTATTGGAAGACTGGATAAGGGGCTTGCAGGACAATGATGGAGGCCTGTGGGGCGGATTTAGGGAAGATGGAACACAAATACATAAGATAACCGAAGGAATTATCACTGCCTTTAACGCAGTAGATGGCTATGATGATTTCCATAAAGGAATATTAACGTATTTAAAACAGGAGCGTTGGGATTCCAATGATAAACTTCTGATAGCCTGGCCGGAAAACAAAACGCATTATTATGCTTTGGACCTGCATTCACTGGGGTATTTAATTTTTGAGAATTTTCCCAAAGAAGTACTTATTAAGGCCGAACGATATAAAAATACTCAGGTGGCCAGCTTTAACGGTAAGGAAATTTCCGGTTACTGCTTTGATGAAGATAAGGATGTAATCTGGTTAGAAGGCACCGCGCAGATGGCCATAGCTTTTAATGAAGCCAATATGGTTAATGAAGCAAATGCCGCTCTTCAACAACTGCATAAAGCACAAATGACCGGTTCGGATCCTGAAAATTTATTGGGTATTCCTTATGCTACAAATGCAGGTACCGGTTATGGCTCTTCATTATTATGGGAACATGCCTCACAAACTCCAGCAATTTCCTCGAGCATATGGTATTTGTTTAACATGCTCCATTTTAACCCTTTGGACGCTGGCCGGCTAAAGAATATTCCCAATGAAGATAAATTCTGGAATCTCTGATATTTTGTGGATTTATCATTGTATTAACACGGACATTTTCTGATTTTAAATAACTTTAAAATAAAAAATGAAATCTTCCGCTATGTTTTGGGTTGGAGCAACCACCCTTGTATTAATATTAGTAACCGTAATGGCTACTTTGAATTTTTCTTTCAGCTGGATTTTTTACATCACCGTTCTCGGCCAGTTAATGATAGTCTATATGGTTTATAAAGTTCTGACTGACAATTACAAAACCTTAAAAACATTTGAAGACTTTTATGAGGATTATCCAGTTGCAAAATAAATGACATATTGTTTGGGGTGCTCTAAAGTTGAAGATATTCTTCTCCGAAATAAAGGAGCTAGTCAGGTAATACCAGAAGTGGTATACGGGTATGAAATGCTATGCGTTTTACAACAGGTTCTCTTACCAATTCTTCCAAAAATCCATGCCGGTAATTCACGAGGGCCAGCATTTGTATCCCAAATTCATTTATAAAGAATTCAATTACGTCAGATTTACTGGCAAAATAAGGAATTGTATGAAACCTGTGTGAAACGGAAGACACGTATTCCAGCAGGATATCCTTATTAGATTCCTGATACTTTTTTAATTCTTCTTCCTCATTTATGTGCATTATATGAATCGTGGAACCAAATTTATCGGCCAGCTGCAGTACGGGCTCAAAAACTTCCTGACTAAAATTTCTTTTAAAATCGGTTGGGAAACCTATTTCAACCGGCCTTACATAGTTAAAATCTTCTGGAACAACCAGTATAGGACATGCTCTTACCGCCTTAATAATCCTTACCGTATTACTTCCTAAAAAAACTTCCTCGAAGCCAGATGCTCCTTTTGTACCTGTTACGATAAAATCAATATTTTCTGATTCTACAATTTCTTTGATTTCTTCAGTAAGCAGATTAAAGGAAGAAACGCAGTTAAATCTGTGTTTTGGATATTTATGATAATCATTAATTTGATTCAGCAGTTCTTCCAATCCCCGTTCAGAATCGGATCGAACATTATCTTCCAACATGCCTCCATGAATCGTGGCAGCCATAAAACGACTGTGTACAATGGCAGGGGTGTAGGTATTTAAAAGGTGAAAAACACATTCTTCATCTTTAAAAAATTCTACTGCAAACCTGGCGGCATTCAAAGAATTTTCGGAAAAATCTGTTGGTATTAATATGTTTTTCATACACCAATATAAAGTAACAACGGTGTAAAAATAAACCTGTGATCAGGTGTAAACAATGATATATGTCAGGTTTTCAAATCCCTGACAAGCTGTGATAAGTATATCTGTTATATAGCCCACTTAGAAATGGGGTTTTGCTAGAATCCTTCTGCAAGCTCCCTTAATGCCTTTTCATCCAAAATGCCAAGTTTCTTACCAGAACTCTTTAACAACCTTTTTTTCTTAAATTCTGAAATTATGCGAATACAGGATTCTGTTGCGGTGCCCACAACATTTGCAATATCCTCCCTTGACAGAGTAAGAGCTAAATAACCGTCTGCATCCTCCCCATAGTTAGCTTTAAGATAGAGGAATGCTTCGGCAATACGCTGTTTTACAGTTTTCTGCGAAATATTTACAATTACATCATCCGCTTCCTTTAAATCATGTGCCATAAGGCGGAGTAGTTCATATGCAAAATCAGGATTCTTGTGCAAGGTGGTGACAATTACTTCTTTCGGAATAAAGCAAAGCTCCATATCGTTTACGGCAACCGCGCTTAAATTTGAAGTCTCTTCTGAAATAACGGAACGCTGGCCCATAACTTCACCTTTGGAAGCCAATTTTACTATTTGATCTTTTCCGTTGGAGCTTAATTTGGAAAGCTTAGAAACTCCGTCACGTACACAAAATACACCATTTAATTTTTCCCCTTCCTCAAAAATTGCCTCGCCTTTTTTAATGGTTTTTGTAGTTTTCGAATCCGAAACCTTTTTTAATTCTTCCTTACTCATGGCACGCAAGGAATTAAATTGACGTATTATACAATTCTCGCACCTTATATCAGAACCCATTAATTTTTCTTTATAATTACGTCTTCCAAAATTATCGAAAAGGTGACAATTATCATATATATTTTGAGTAAATTACTACAAATTCGCATTCAGGTAGTAAGCAAATGTTTAAGAGTATGACTAAATGTTACCACTGCGGTGATGATTGCATCACTTCAGCGATAGTATTTGACGACAAAAATTTCTGTTGTAACGGCTGTAAAACAGTCTATGAGATTTTTGACACGAATGATCTCTGCTATTATTATGACCTTCAATCGGCTGCCGGTGCCACTCCCTTGGCATTTGAAGGAAAATACGATTTTCTCGATTCTGAAAATATCGCTCAAAGATTAACCGAATTTGATGATACTACTATTCAGATTGTAAATCTTTATATTCCCGGGATACATTGCAGTTCTTGTATTTGGGTGTTGGAAAATTTAAAAAAACTACATTCCGGGGTTATGCATTCGCAGGTAGATTTTCCAAAAAAAACAATCAGAATTACCTTCAAGAAGGAGCATATAACATTTAAAGAGTTGGCTATGCTATTGGCAAGGATTGGATATCCTCCTAATATAACTCTTGACGATTATGACAAAGTAAAGAGCACAACGGACAGAAGCTTATTGTATAAACTTGGTGTCGCTGGCTTTGCCTTTGGAAATATTATGTTTTTGTCTTTTCCCGAATATTTTGAAGTAGGAGAATTTTGGCTGGAACAATACAAAGGTTTATTCAGATGGTTGATGTTTGCTTTTTCACTTCCGGTGGTATTTTATGCAGGCAGTGATTATCTCATCTCCGCGTTTAAAGGATTGCGTTCCGGACTTTTAAATATTGACGTGCCCATTGCCCTGGGTATTCTGGTTCTTTTTCTACGCAGTAGTTCCGAAATATTTTTCGCCCTGGGACCGGGTTTCTTCGACAGTCTTACGGGTTTAATTTTCTTTCTGCTGGTGGGTAAGTTCTTTCAACAAAAAACTTACTCATTCCTTTCTTTTGAAAGGGACTACAAGTCCTATTTTCCTATTGCAGTTACAAGATTAAATAAAAAAAGAAAAGAGGAAACTGTACAGGTTTATGATATTAAAAGCGGCGATCGCTTACTGATAAGGAACGAAGAATTAATTCCGGTAGACGGGATTCTGATAAGCGGTAAGGCCCAAATAGATTATAGCTTTGTAACCGGAGAATCAGAACCAGTCCAAAAAATTTCTGGCGATAACATTTTTGCGGGCGGCAGGCAGTGTCAAGGTGCAATGGAAATGGAAGCGTTGAAAAGTGTTTCCCAAAGTTATCTTACTCAATTATGGAGTAATTCTGTTTTCCAAAAAGAAAAGAGCACGATTTTTCAGACTTTAACGGACAGTATTGGAAAGCGCTTTACTATTGCGGTATTGACTATTGCTGTTATTGCAGCATCCTTTTGGCTTGTCCAGGACAGCAGTAAGGCATTAAATGTTTTTACAGCAGTGCTCATCATTGCCTGTCCGTGCGCCATTGCACTTGCGGCTCCATTTACACTGGGCAATATGTTGCGAATTTTTGGGCGTAAGAAACTCTACCTTAAGGATAGTGGAATTATAGAACAACTGGCGCAAATAGATACCGCTATATTTGATAAAACAGGAACAATAACTACTGCGGAATCCGGCTCAATCACCTATGAAGGTCTCGAGCTATCCAACGAGGAAGAGTCGCTGCTCAAAAATACCCTGCGGGCATCGAACCATCCGCTGAGCAGATCGCTCTATGCATTGTTAAAAGAGCACAATATAGAAACCCTTGATGACTACAAAGAATTTACAGGTAAAGGAGTATATGGTCTTAAAGATAAAAGCGATGTCAAAGTTGGATCAGCAGATTTTGTGGGACATCAGCAACAAAGTGATTATAACAACACTTCTGTTCACATAAGTACAAATGATTCCTATAAGGGGCGATTTGTTTTTCGCAATAACTACAGGGAAGGGGTTTCGGAAGTATTTAAAAGTATGGAACGCTATATGGATATAGCCATATTATCGGGCGATAATGCTGGTGAAAAAACCAGGCTGGAAAAGCTTTTACCAAAGTTAACTCCTTTATATTTTAATCAAAAACCAACTGATAAATTGGAGTTTATCAAAGAATTACAGGCCAGCGACAAGAAAGTGTTAATGGTGGGTGACGGTCTAAATGATGCAGGCGCTCTGGCACAGAGTAATGTGGGTCTGGCTATTTCTGAAGATATAAACGTGTTCTCACCGGCCTGTGATGGAATTCTGGATGCTACAAAATTTAAATACCTAAACGATTATATCCTGGCCTCGAAAAAGGCCATAAAAATTATTAAATTGTGTTTTGTTTTTTCTTTGATGTATAACCTGGTTGGTCTCTATTTTGCTGTAACCGGCCAGTTGGAACCTGTAATTGCTGCTATCCTAATGCCTATGAGTTCTATTAGTATTGTTGCTTTTGCAACCCTTGCGACTAATGTGATAGGAAAGAAATTAAAATAACTAATAAACCTGACATATGTCATTTTTTGAACTTGTTAACAAATGTAGTTTTACGCCAGAATTCAGGGAGGTATGAGTGTCATTTATATATTGCTTACAATTAGTATTGTAGTAGCACTGGTCTTCTTTGCTGCCTTTATCATTTCCGTTCGCAGCGGCCAGTATGATGATTCGTATACGCCTTCGGTAAGGATGTTATTTGAAGATGAAGTTGTAAAAACCACTGCTATAAATTCTGATCCCAATGTCAAAAAATCAATCCAACTAAATAAAAAGCAAAAATTGTAATTATGGAAGTACAACAGTTCTATTACGACAACAAAATCGTAAAAAAATTCCTCTATGCAACCTTGTTTTGGGGAATTATAGGTATGCTGGTAGGCTTATTACTCGCATTTATGTTTCTATTCCCTAATATTACCGATGGGATATCATTTCTTAGTTTTGGACGGCTTCGTCCGTTACATACCAATGCTGTTATATTTGCATTTGTTGGGAACGCTATCTTTGCCGGGGTTTATTACTCCACCCAGCGTTTACTTAAAGCACGAATGTTTAGTGACTTCTTAAGTAATTTTAACTTTTGGGGCTGGCAGTCAATAATTGTTGCAGCCGCCATAACACTTCCTCTCGGATTCAGTACTTCTAAAGAATATGCCGAACTGGAATGGCCAATAGATATCGCTATTGCCCTGGTATGGGTGGCTTTCGGATGGAACCTGATTGGAACAATGGTTAAAAGAAGACAACGTCACCTTTATGTAGCCATTTGGTTCTATTTGGCCACCTTTGTAACCGTTGCCGTACTCCATATCTTTAATAGCCTGGAATTACCTGTCAGTGCCTTAAAAAGTTATTCGGTATATGCAGGGGTTCAGGATGCTCTTGTACAATGGTGGTACGGGCATAACGCTGTTGCTTTCTTCCTCACCACTCCTTTTTTAGGATTAATGTATTATTTTGTTCCCAAAGCCGCTAACAGGCCGGTATACTCTTACAGATTATCTATAGTACATTTCTGGTCCCTGATTTTTATATATATCTGGGCCGGCCCACACCATTTACTATATTCAGCCCTGCCGGATTGGGCGCAAAATTTAGGTGTGGCATTTTCAGTAATGTTAATTGCCCCATCCTGGGGTGGGATGATAAATGGGTTGTTAACCCTAAGAGGTGCCTGGGATAAAGTGCGTACAGACCCAACCCTTAAATTTATGGTAGTTGCAATTACAGGATATGGAATGGCAACTTTTGAAGGCCCCATGCTATCCCTTAAAAATGTAAATGCCATTGCCCATTTTAGCGATTGGATTATTGCGCATGTTCATGTTGGTGCCCTTGCCTGGAATGGTTTTCTGACTTTTGGAATGATCTACTGGATGGTGCCTAAAATGTTTAAAACAAGGTTACATTCTACGCCATTGGCTAATTTCCACTTTTGGATCGGAACTTTAGGGATCATATTATATGCATTGCCAATGTATGTGGCGGGCTTTACGCAAGCATTGATGTGGAAAGATTTTAACCCGGATGGATCCCTGGTCTACGGCAACTTCCTGGAGACCGTTAATGAAATTATACCTATGTACTGGATGCGCGCTATAGGCGGTACGCTCTACATTGTTGGATTTATTGTAATGCTATACAATATAGTGGTTACAGTTCGCTCCGGCAGCAAGGTGGAAGATGAACTTGCCGAAGCAGCAGCCTTAACACGGGTATCCAAAAAAAGAACAGCCGGAGAAACCTATCATACCTGGCTTGAACGCAAACCTATAAAATTGACCATATTTGCAACCATTGCAATTCTGATCGGTGGGATTGTACAGATTGTGCCAACCATACTTGTGAAATCCAATATCCCTACCATTACAAGTGTAAAACCGTATACTCCCCTGGAACTGGAAGGAAGGGATCTTTATATACGCGAAGGCTGTGTTGGCTGCCACTCCCAGATGATTCGGCCTTTTAGAAGTGAAGTAGAACGTTATGGCGAATATGCCAAAGCCGGAGAGTTTGTTTATGATCACCCATTCCTTTGGGGTAGTAAACGTACCGGACCCGATTTATTAAGAATAGGAGGCAAATATTCCGATAGTTGGCACCTTAACCATATGTATGACCCCCAAAGCACCTCATCAGGTTCGATCATGCCGGCATATCAGTGGATGGTTCGAAATGAACACGACAGAAGTAATATACAGGGCAAAATGCGGGCCATGGTAAGCCTTGGTGTTCCTTATACTGAGGAGGACATTGCAAATGCCACCGTTTCCATGGAAGAACAGTCCATTCAAATAGAAGAAAACCTCTATGCTGATCCGGATTTTGTCAAATCCTATGAAGCAGATAAAAAATATGCTGCGGAAAACGGATTGGAATTTGTGGAAATGCGCGATCGTGAAATCGTCTCACTAATCGCTTATTTACAGCGTTTAGGTACAGATATAAAAGTTAAGGAAACCGACGAATTATTGTCAGAAAACAAGTAGATCATGCTGAAATTTGTAAAAAATCATATGGATAGTATGGAAGGCATCGCCACATATCCCATGATATCACTGCTCATATTCTTTGTGTTTTTTTCTATTCTTTTCTGGTGGGTATTTACCGCCTCCAAAGAGCATATCAAGGAAGTAAGTGAAATCCCATTAGAAGATAATCAACCAAAACAACTAGAGCCATGAAAAATATGTCACCCTGGTGGATCAGAATCCCAGTAATATTCTTTATCATCTTCGGACTCATGGAGTATTTTATTGACTCCGGAGAAAAACCGGCATTTATTGAATATCCCATAACGCAATTCTTTTTATTAATGGCATTATTGATTTTAATTGCCATAGAACTCATCTTGAAGTCCATAGAAAATGTGATGTTTCAAACTCTTTCTGAAGAAGCTAAAGAAAGGTATTTGGAATCAAAATCAAGTAAATTGGAATGGAGCTGGGGTAAAAAAATGTACCAAAAACTATTGGGCTCCAAACCATTGGAAGCCGAAGGTGAAATCATTTTGGACCACAACTATGATGGAATAAAAGAACTTGATAATAAATTGCCTCCCTGGTGGGTTTACCTTTTTTATGCCACTGTTATTTTTGGGGTAATCTACCTTATAAGATTCGAAATCTATGGCGATTATGACCAGGATTTGGAATATGAGATGGAGGTAGCAGAAGCTCAGGCTCAAATTGAAGCTTACAAAAAGACTGCAAAGGATCTGGTAGATGTAAATACAGTTGAATTATTAACAGATGCCTCAGATATTAATGCTGGAAAATCAATTTTTGAAACCAATTGCGTGGTATGCCATATGGCTGATGGTGGTGGTGGTATTGGACCTAATCTCACGGACGAATACTGGATTCTTGGAGGTGGAATTAAAAATGTGTTTAATACCGTTTCTGAAGGTGGTCGTGCCGGCAAGGGAATGGTCTCCTGGAAGGCAACGCTCAAACCTCTGGAAATAGCACAGGTCGCCAGTTATTTACTTAATTTCCAGGGAACTACTCCTGCAAATCCCAAGGTTGCCGAAGGGGACCTTTGGGTGGATGAAAATGCCCCGGAGAAAGAAGTTTCTCCCGATCAGGCAGCTCCTGAACAAAAGACTGATTCGACTTCGGTTGTTGTGAATGAATAGTTCGTACTCAGGTATGAATTTGGAATAGGAAATAAAGCTATGGAAGAGAATTTCAGGGATACCATCGGGACCATTAACGAAGAAGGAAAACGGGCCTGGGTATTTCCCAAAAAACCTAGCGGCAGGTTTTATAAATACCGGAAATGGGTAAGCTACGTTTTATTGATATTCCTTTTTGCTTCCCCATTTATTAAGGTTAATGGCAACCAGTTCCTGATGTTCAACGTTTTGGAACGAAGGTTTAATATATTTGGATTTCCCTTCTGGCCGCAGGATTTTCATTTGTTCGTTATCTCTATGATCATAGGGGTGATTTTTATTGCACTTTTTACAGTTGCTTTTGGGCGGATTTTTTGCGGGTGGATGTGTCCGCAAACTATATTTATGGAAATGGTCTTCAGACGAATTGAGTACTGGATAGATGGGGATCGCGGGGCTCAGATGCGTTTGGCAAAACAATCCTGGAACGCGGAAAAAATACGGAAACGATTGCTAAAATGGTTTGTCTTCTTTGTAATATCCTTTTTAATTGCCAATGTATTCCTGGCCTATATTATCAGCAGTGACAGTTTAATCCAATACATCACAGAAGGACCGCTGATTCATATTAGCACATTGGTTTCTCTGCTGATTTTTACCGCCGTATTCTATTTTGTTTTTGCATGGTTCAGGGAGCAGGTCTGCATAATCGCCTGTCCTTATGGAAGAATGCAGGGGGTATTACTGGATAATAAGTCCATTGTAGTCGCCTATGACCACAAAAGGGGTGAAGCCGAAAATGGTCGCAAGAAATTTCGGAAAAATGAAGATCGAAAAGCCCTTGGTCATGGCGATTGTATAGACTGCTTCCAATGTGTGAATGTATGCCCAACAGGTATTGATATTAGAAATGGCACTCAATTGGAATGTGTTAATTGTACTGCATGTATAGATGAATGTGACACTATCATGGAAAAAATAAACCTTCCGAAAGGTCTTATTCGTTATGCTAGTGAGGACAATATTGAAAAAAAGGCGAAATTCACATTTAGTCCCAGGTTAAAAGGATACTCTGCCGTACTTGTTATATTAACAGGCGTTTTGATTGGCATGCTTTTCTTACGCAATGATTTGGAAGCTAATATTTTAAGGTTGCCCGGCCAACTATATGAACATAAAGAAGGTAATATTATAAGTAATGTGTACACCTACAAACTGATTAATAAAACATCCAGGGACATCGAAGATGTAAGTTTTAAGCTGCTGTCTCATAAAGGAAAGATTGATCTGGTATCCCGTCAGAGTTTTGAAGTCCCGGCACAGCAATTGGCAGAAGGCACCTTGTTTATTGAAATTAATAATGCAGCCCTCAATGGCGATAAAGACAAGCTGAAAATCGGTGTCTATAGCGGAGATAAATTAATTGAAACAACAACAGCCAGGTTCCTGGCACCAAGAAGTTATAATTAAGGAATTCATTAGTAGTAAAAGTCAAAAATATGAAGTTTAATTGGGGAACAGGAATAGTATTGGCATTTGCAGCATTTATAATGTTCATTTTGTACTTTGTAATTATTGCCAGTACAGATAACCGAGCTAATCATGATCTGGTTACAGAGGACTATTACAAGGAAGAATTGGCCTATCAGAATGAAATTGATGCGCAATCTAATGCTAAAATCTATGCTTCCCAATTCAGTTTTGAAAACCAGGAAGGTGGGCTGGCTATAACTTTCCCGTCAAAAATGAATTATAAAGAAATAAAAGGTAAAGTGTCCCTTTATAGACCATCCAATAAACACCTGGATTTTGACTTTCCGATAAGTCTATCCAATAAACATTTGCTCATACCTGACAAACGTTTGTTGGATGGTCGGTGGGACATTAAAATTTACTGGAATTATCAAGGGAAAGACCATTTGATAAAAAAGAGTATCACCTATTAATTAATATAATGTTGTTTTCTGCCTTAATCTTAGGTCTGATGGGAAGCTTGCACTGCGTAGGCATGTGCGGTCCCATTGCTTTTATGTTGCCTGTAAGTCAGAATAATAAGTACAAAAAAGCAGGACAGATTTTTATCTATCATTTTGGCAGATTAATGGCTTATGGAATTATAGGATTATTATTTGGACTATTAGGTAAGGGGCTTTACCTATTTGGAATACAGCAAAAGCTTTCCATATTAATTGGTGTATTAATGATATTAATTGTAATTCTTCCCTATAAATACATAAGCAGGCTTGGCCTTTCAAAACCAGTATATCGAATTATCGGTAAAATTAAAAGCAGTTTAGGTAAAGCGCTTAAGAAGAAAACTTCCGATACTTTTCTCACTATTGGTTTTCTAAATGGGTTTCTTCCCTGTGGTCTCGTTTATATGGCCCTTTTGGGGGCTATTGGGATGGGTAATGCTTTTGAAGGTTCATTATATATGATTCTGTTCGGGTTAGGAACAGTTCCGTTAATGACTGCAGCTGTTTATCTGGGTGGGGTTTTAAAAGATTCTGCCAAACATCGAATACGTCAACTAATTCCTGTTTTCGTAATAATTATCGGAGTACTTTTCATTCTGAGAGGATTGGGTTTAGGCATTCCATATGTGTCCCCGAAACCAATGGTAGAAGTGGTGTCTGCAGAAATAGAATGTCATTAGCCATAAACCTGTCGTAAATGAAAATCATATCCATACCATAAAAAAACTAACATGAAAATTGTTACGGCAGCCGAAGCTGCAGCCATCGTAAAATCCGGGGATCGGGTTTTTCTTCAGGGAGCAGCTATGACTCCAAATACTTTAATAAACAGTATTTGCGAAAGATATGAGGAACTAGAACAAGTAGAGATTATCTCAATTCACACCGAAGGGGATGTTAAATACGCGTTACCACCTTATAACCAGTCCTTTAAAATAAATAGTTGTTTTGTGGGAGGTAATGTCAGAAATGCTGTTAATACTAATAAAGGTGATTATATTCCTATTTTTTTGAGCGAAATACATTTTCTGTTCAGGCGAAATATTTTACCCCTGGATGTTGCAGTAGTTCAGGTTTCTCCCCCTGATAAGCACGGGTATTGCTCTTTAGGTGTTTCTGTTGACATTGCTTTACCGGCAATCCAAACTTCAAAAAAGGTTATCGCTCAGATTAATCCGCAGGTACCGAGAACTCATGGGGACGGAATAATCCATAAGGATAGTATTCATCTGGCCATAGAGGTTGACGAGCCTATCCATGTTGCACCCTCGGCTCAAATAACAGCTTTAGAGCACCAGATTGGAAAAAATGTTTCAGAACTTATTGAAGATGGTGCTACTTTACAATTGGGTATCGGGAATATACCAAATGCCGTTTTAAGCAACTTATATAACCATAAAAGACTAGGTGTACATACAGAAATGTTTTCCGATGGTCTTCTGCCTCTGGTAGCTAAAGGTGTTATTACAGGAGAGGAAAAAAAGATAAAAACCGGTAAAATTGTGACTTGTTTTGCTGCCGGAACAAAAAAATTGTACGATTTTGTAGATGACAATCCACTGGTCCATTTTAAAGAGGCCGCGTACACCAATGATACAGGTATAATTGCAAGAAACCCTAAGGTAACTGCTATAAACAGCGCCATTGAAATAGATCTGACAGGCCAGATCTGCGCAGATAGTATAGGACAACGCCACTTTTCCGGTGTTGGTGGCCAAATGGACTTTATAAGAGGGGCTACCATTTCAGAGGGAGGGAAGCCAATTTTTGCCATTTCCTCGGCTACAGTCAAAGGGGTTAGCAAGATTACCCCTACCCTTAAAGACGGTGCCGGGGTAACTACCACGAGAGCCCATGTTCATTATGTGGTAACCGAATACGGAGTGGTTAATCTTTTTGGCAAAAATTTATATCAAAGGGCAAAAGCCCTGATTTCAATTGCACATCCCGAGCATCGGGAAATGCTGGATAAAGCCGCCTATGAGCGTTTTGGACGTGCTTAAACAATTTAGATGAACATAGAGCGATATATTGACCATACTTTATTAAAACCAACTGCCACAGTTAGGGAAATAAAAGCGCTGTGTTCTGAAGCCAAAACATATAATTTTTATGCAGTTTGCGTCAATAGTTGTAATGTATCCCTGGCCAGGGAAGAACTGAAAGGTTCTGAAATCAAAATAGCCGCTGTAATTGGTTTTCCTTTAGGGGCCATGTCAACAGAAGCCAAAATTTGTGAAGCGAGATACAGTATGGAAAACGGGGCAGATGAAATAGATATGGTGATCAACCTTGGTTGGCTTAAATCCGAAGAATACGGCCGGGTAAAAGATGAAATAGCTCAAATAAAAAAAGCCATTATGCCCGGGAAATTGAAAGTAATAATTGAGACCTGCTACTTAACAGCCGAAGAAAAAAAAATAGCCAGCATGCTGGTTGTAGAGGGTAAGGCAGATTTTGTAAAGACTTCAACCGGATTTGGCACAGGAGGTGCCACATTTGAAGATATTGAATTAATAAAGCGTGTAATTCAAAACAAAATTAAGATCAAAGCCTCCGGAGGGATAAAAAATAAAATAACCGCAAAGCGGTTCTTGGATATGGGCGTTTCGCGTTTGGGCACTTCGTCTGGAATTGCTATAGTAAAAGAACCTAATCCATAATTTATGAGCACCCACATTAATGCCAAAACGAATGAAATTGCAGGTACAGTTTTAATGCCGGGTGATCCGTTACGCGCCAAATGGATTGCCGAAACATTTTTGGAAAAACCTTATTGTTACTCAAACGTGCGGGGTATGCTGGGTTATACCGGGGAATATAAAGGGCATCGTATTTCAGTACAGGGAAGTGGTATGGGGGTCCCATCCGCCATGATATACTATCATGAACTCATTAAAGATTATGGTGTGAAACAAATAATCCGGGTAGGCACGGCAGGTTCTTATCAGCAGGATGTTAAGATACGCGATGTCGTTTTAGCCCTATCCGCCTCCACCAATTCGGGGATTAACAATGCTGTTTTTAATGATGTTAGTTTTGCCCCTACCGCCAGCTTCAATTTAATCATGAAGGCCGCTTTGTATGCACGGAAAAATAACATTCCTTTAAGAGCCGGGAATGTACTTACTTCGGACCAGTATTATGAAGATGATCCCATGGCTTACAAAAAATGGGCTGATTATGGGGTGCTCTGCGTTGAGATGGAAACCGCAGGTCTTTATTCAATTGCCGCTAAATACAATATTGAGGCTCTGGCCATTCTTACAATTTCCGACTCTTTGGTTACAGGAGAGCAATGCAGTTTTGAAGAAAGAGAAAGAACTTTTGAAGAAATGGTCCAAATAGCACTGAACATTTGCTTAGCATAACTAAGTTTATGTGGCACTATGATATATAAACATATCCAGGATGTACTGGTAAAGGCGAAATTTTCCGATTGTAAGAAATTTCGATATCAGCTTACTATACTAAAACGAACAAAAACAAACGGTGATACATTGTGTGTTATTATGCAAAACCCCAGCGTTGCAGATGTGGCTATTGCAGACAAATCTGTTCAATTTCTGGAAAAACTCATTTTTGAACAAGAAATTGAACTCTTTAAAAAAGTGAAAAAGATAATTGTCGTTAACCAGTTTGGCTTTATACAAACCAAAGGGTTTGTAGGATCATCACATAAAATTGGCCAAGAGAATGACAGTTATATCAGGCAGGCCATAAAACTTTCCGATATGGTG
>Ga0316195_10000112_pt1 | contig 25946 bp, 24 predicted proteins | sample Phised1_MG_FD_204937 | JGI IMG/M metagenome (GOLD analysis project Ga0316195, IMG submission 204937) | Coastal sediment microbial communities from Maine, United States - Phippsburg sediment 1 | ecosystem: Environmental > Aquatic > Marine > Coastal > Sediment | place: USA: Maine | collected...
CTTCCTCATGACCTACCTGACATTCAATCGCTGGAGCCTCGACGAAATCGTGCGCGTCTACAGCTTTTCCGAGTCCGACGTGGATCGGCTGCTGACCAGGCTCGACCAGCTGGGCGTGATCGAGCTAAGGCCAGGCCGGCGAATTCGTTACCTGCTGACCCGGAATTTTTCGTGGCGCAAGGACGGACCCATGCAGCGATTCCTGGAACGCAGGATCCTCCCCGAATTCTTCCAGTCCCGCTTCGACGAACCGAACGCAGAATTCCGTTTCTTCGCCGCGGCGCTGTCACCGTCTTCCGCCGCGCAGTTGCAGCGATCGATCATGCGCCTGCTGCGCGAGTTCAACGAGCTGGCTGAGAGCGACACGGCGCTACCGATGGATCAGCGACAGGGTACGGCCGGGGTGCTGGCGCTCAGGCCGATGCACTTCAGTGGATTCGCGCGCATGAAGCGCGGCGAGTCGCCGACCGGCGCCGGTCGGGGCTGAGGCAGGCGGGCAGTCAGCGCGCCGCCCGGGTTTCCCGCTCGATGGCGCGCCAGCCGATATCCCGGCGGTACTGCATTCCGGGCCAGTGGATGACGCCGGCGAGCGCGTATGCCTGCGCCTGGGCCGAGCGTACCGAGTCGCCCAGACCGACCGCGCACAGCACGCGACCCCCGGATGTCAGCGCCAGGCCGTCAGCCGGACGCGTTCCCGCATGAAAGACCTTCCCCGGCAGTGCCGCGGCGGCCTCCAGGCCCTCGATGACGTCGCCCTTGCGGACCGACTCGGGGTAGCCGCCGGCCGCCAGGACCACCCCGACAGCAGCGCGCGGGTCCCACTCGGCCGCGACCTGGTCCAGCCGTCCATCCAGCGCCGCCTCGCAGAGTCCCACGAGGTCGGAACGCAGGCGCGCCATGATCGGCTGGGTCTCGGGGTCGCCGAAGCGGCAGTTGAATTCGAGCACGTTGGGCGTGCCGTCCGCGGCGATCATCAGGCCGGCGTACAGGAAGCCGGTGTAGGGCGTGCCCTCGGCGGCCAGTCCCCGGACTGTCGGCCAGATGACCTCGCGCATGATCCGCTCGTGCATGGCTTCGGTGACGACCGGGGCGGGCGAGTAGGCGCCCATGCCGCCCGTGTTCGGCCCGGTGTCGCCGTCGCCGAGGCGCTTGTGGTCCTGCGAGGTCGCCAGTGGCAGCACGTGCTCGCCGTCCACCATGACGATGAAGCTGGCTTCCTCACCTTCCAGGAATTCCTCGACGACCACGGCGTCGCCTGCCGCGCCAAAGGCGCCGGCAAACATGTCCTCGATCGCGGCCAGGGCCTCCCCGGCGGTGGCTGCGATGATCACGCCCTTGCCCGCGGCCAGGCCGTCGGCCTTCACCACGATGGGCCCGGGTTGTGCCTGCACGTAGGCCGGTTCGAAGTCCTGCCGGGTGAACCTGCGGTAGCCCGCTGTCGGAATGCCGTGGCGCGCCAGGAACTCCTTGGTGAAAGCCTTGCTGCCCTCGAGCCGGGCCGCGGCCTTGCGAGGGCCGAAGCAGCGCAGGCCCACGGCGGCAAAGGCGTCCACCACGCCCTCAACCAGCGGCGCTTCGGGACCGACGATGGTCAGCGCCACGCCTTCGTCGCGGGCCAGTGCGACCAGGCCCGCCACGTCCTCGGCAGCCGTCGCGACGTTTCGGCACTTCGATTCGCGGGCGGTGCCGGCATTGCCGGGGGCGATGAGGACTTCGCCGACGCGCGGGGACTGGGCCACCTTCCAGGCCAGTGCGTGTTCGCGCCCGCCACCGCCTATGATCAGGACCTTCATCCGCCCTCCCCGGTCTGCTAGTGCCTGAAGTGGCGCATGCCCGTAAGGACCATGGCCATGCCGTGTTCATCCGCCGCGGCGATGACCTCGGCATCCCGCATCGAGCCGCCGGGCTGGATGACCGCACGGATGCCGAATTCCGCGGCGACGTCGAGGCCGTCACGAAAGGGGAAGAAAGCATCGGAGGCCATGACGGCACCTTCGATGTCGAGTCCTTCCTCGCGTGCCTTCATGGCCGCGATACGGCTGGACACGACCCGGCTCATCTGGCCGGCGCCGACCCCGAGCGTCATGCGTCCGCGCACAAAGAGGATCGCATTGGACTTGACGTACTTGCAGACCCGCCAGGCGAACAGCAGGTCCTCGGTTTCCTCCTCGGTCGGATGCCGCCGGGTCACGACGCGAAGCCCTTCTTCCGAGATGCTCCCGGCATCGTGCGATTGCAGCAGCAGTCCGCCGGCGACGCCGCGCAGGTCCGCACGTAACGCTGACTCCGCCTGCCGGCCCAGGTCGCCGGTCTCGAGTACGCGCAGGTTGGGCTTGGCGGCCAGCAGGGCCAGCGCATCCGCCTGGACCTTGGGCGCGATGATGACTTCGACAAACTGGCGATCCAGGATGGCCTGCGTCGTCGAGGCATCCAGCGGCCTGTTGAAAGCGATGATCCCGCCGAATGCCGAGGTCGGATCGGTCTTGTAGGCACGGTCGTAGGCCTCCGCGGCGGTGGGCGCCAGTGCCGCGCCGCAGGGATTGGCATGCTTGACGATGACGCAGGCGGGAATCCCGAACTGCCTGACGCATTCCAGCGCCGTGTCGGCGTCGGCGATGTTGTTGAACGAAAGCTCCTTGCCCTGCAGCTGCCTTGCAGTCGAAACACTCGCGGCCGACGCAGAGGGATCGACATAGAAGGCGGCGGACTGGTGCGGGTTCTCGCCGTAGCGCAGGTCGAGTTTCTTCTGGTAGCGAAGCACCAGTTCCTGCGGATAGGTGCCAGGTACAGGCCTGTCCCCATCCGGGGGCCGGCCTGTGCCTGGCACCCCTTTGGCCAGGTACTGCGCAACCATCCCGTCATAGGCCGCGGTATGCGCAAAGGCCTTGGCGGCAAGCCGTTGCCGCGTTGCAAACGACAGTGCCGCATCCTTGCGCAACTCCTCCAGCGTCGGGCCGTAGTCGGCCGGATCGACGAGGACCGCCACGTGCGCATGGTTCTTGGCGGCCGCGCGCAGCATCGCCGGCCCGCCGATGTCGATGTTCTCGATGGCGTCGTCGTAGCTGCAGCCGGGCCTGGCAACGGTGGCGGCGAACGGGTAGAGGTTCACGACCAGCAGGTCGATGGCTTCGATGCCGTGCTCGCGCATCACGGCGTCGTCCATCCCGCGCCGGCCGAGCAAGCCGCCGTGCACCCTGGGGTGCAGCGTCTTGACCCGGCCATCCATGATTTCCGGGAAGCCCGTGTAGCTGGAGACGTCGCGAACGGGCAGGCCAGCCTGTCGCAGCTCGGCGGCTGTGCCGCCCGTGGAGAGCAGTTCGACGCCGTGTTCGTGGAGCTGGCGCGCAAGATCGGCGACGCCGTTCTTGTCGGAAACGCTCAGGAGGGCGCGGCGGATCTCGCTCATTTGTCGCTCCTGCCGCGCAGACGCACCATGATCTGGCTCGCCGCAAGCGGCGCTATTCTGACAGTCCGTATTCCCGCAGCTTCTTGCGCAGGGTTCCGCGATTGATACCGAGTATGGTTGCAGCGCGGCTCTGGTTGCCATCCGCATAGTCCATGACGGACTTGAAGAGCGGCATCTCCACTTCGCGCAGCACCAGTTCGTACAGGCGTCCCGGCTTGTGTCCGTTCAGCGTGCCGAAATATGCGCTGAGTGCTTCCTCGGTCTGGCTGCGCAGCGGGATCGGCCGCGCGCTGCCGTTGCTGCCGGCGCGGGAAACCGCGCTGCGGCGCCGATCATGCGCCTTTCTCGTGGCGATCATTGCTTCAAAGTCCCCGTATGCCGCTTTGCGCGTGCGATTATTTTCATGCCGCCTGGCTGGTCATGCCAGCGGATGCCGCCAGGAATTCATCCGCTATCCTCAGCTGGTCGACCGCATGTGTCGCGGTCAGCAACTCCACCGGCAGTCTTGGGACCGACGGCAGATGCCGGCAATACCAGCCGAGGTGCTTGCGCGCCATGCGAACGCCGACGTCTTCTCCATAGAAGTCGTGCAGCGATTCCAAGTGCCCGATGATGATATCACGGACCTCGCGATGACAAGGCGGCCCGACCGCAATGCCCGTCGCCAGATACGTCTTGACTTGACGGAATATCCATGGCCGGCCATGCGCCGCACGTCCGATCATGACGCCCGCAGCGCCCGTGATGGCCAGCACCTCGCGCGCCCTTTCCGGCGAGTCGATGTCGCCGTTGGCGAAGACGGGGATCGACACGCTTCGCACCACGTCGGCCACTGTCGCGAACTCGGCCTCGCCGGTAAACATGTCGGCGCGCGTCCTGCCGTGCACCGCCAGGGCAGCGACGCCTGTGTCTTCGGCCATGCGGGCGATGCTGACCGCGTTGCGGTTGTCTCGATCCCAGCCTGTGCGCATCTTCAGCGTGACGGGAACGGTTACCGCCTTGACGACGGACTCCAGTATGGCCCGCACGAGCGCTTCATCGCGCATCAACGCGGAGCCGGCAGCGCTGCGGCATACCTTCTTCGCCGGACAACCCATGTTGATGTCGATGATCTGCGCGCCGGCCTCGACATTCATCTGCGCCGCCCGCGCCAGCATGGCCGGGTCGCTGCCGGCAATCTGTACGACGCGGGGCTCGGCTTCGCCCGACTGATCGAGGCGGCGGCGGGACTTGTTCGTCTTCCAGAGCGTGGTGTCCGCGGTCACCATCTCCGAGGCGGCCAGGGCCGCCCCCATTGCGCGGCACAACAAACGGAAGGGCCGGTCGGTGACGCCTGCCATCGGCGCCAGCGCCAGGGGCGAGGCGAGCCTGAACGGGCCGATGTTCACTTGCCGGCTTGGTCGGAAACGCTGCAGCGGACCGTTCCGGCCTCGCGCAGGCACACATCGAGTTCGAAGCCGACCGCGTCACGACCCGGATCCACGAAGACGACCTCTGCATCGGCACGCTGGGCGGGTCCCAGGAGCCCGGAGGCGGGCGTGACGCCTCCCGGCAGGTACTCCGCGGGTTCCAGGTCCCGGGTGCCGATCGTCGAGCCGAAGCGGTCCTGCAGCGACAGGCGCAGCAGAGGCAGTGGCTGCGCAAAGTCTGCGCGGTTGACGATGCTGGCGCGCAGCTTGATTCGACCAGACTGGAGACCGTCGCTGGCGGCACCCAGTTGCCGCAATTCGAAGGCTGACAGGTCGACGGGAGGCGTGAGAGGCAGGCCCAGCGTCGCGTAGGCGCGCATCAGCCAGGGACCCGCGGTGGGATTGCGCGACAGGTCGTCCCGCCAGAAGTGCACGGCCTGCGCCGCCAAGGCGAGCAGCAGGACGCCGGCGATGAGCAACCAGGGCCAGCGCCGTGGCGTGGGTTCCGATTCGCCGCTCGGTTCGAAGGCGCTCTCGGCACTCGCCGTACGGTCGCGACGCAGTTCTTCCGGAATGAGCAGCAGCAGGGTCTCGTCTTCGGCGGCGGGCGCGGTGGGCGCGGCGGGCGCCGCGACCTCGGCAGCCCCTGCAGCCGCTTCCTCGACCGCCTCTACCTGCTGCTCCTCGCCCCGTAAGGCGGCTGGCTCCGCGCCCGACAATTCATCCTCCCCGGTTTCATCTGTGGCGGCGACTGCGGCTTCTGGCGGTGACGTGGGCTCGTCATCCTCCGGCGGCTTCCCGGCTTTCCCGTTGTCAACTTCCAGTTGGATCAACGGGTACTCGTCGGTACGGTCCGGATCGGGGACGACGTCGCCTTCCTCCTTGGCCGGCAGCTCGCTTTCTGTTTCAGGCGCCACGTCCGCGGTCCCCGCCGGACCCGCGTCGGCGCTCTCCGCCTGCCTGTGTCCGGGGGGCGGAAACGACAGGACTGCGGCTATCCGGCCCGGATGGGTGTCGCTGGGATCGAGATCCTCCGGAAACCGTTCCTCGAGGACCTCCATGCCGCTGAACTCGCTTTCGGCGATGCGGCGGATCGCCCGCTCGAGATCCGCGTCATCGTCTGTCGCGGGTGCTTCGCTGGCTGTTGCGGCTCCAGTGGCGAGAGCCGGCCAGTCTGGACGCGGTTCGACGGTCACGAACAGTCGCTCGAGATCCTGGGCCGAGCCGCGGAACTCGAGGTCCGCATCCTGGGCCTGGTCGATGATTTCACCTTCCGCCTCGGGCGTCGAGCCCGCTTCGCCTTCCTGGCGGTCCACGCCGGAGAGCTCGATGAATTCGGTGCCGTGCACCTCCTCGACCGTAATGGTGTCCTCGAAGGAGGGCTCGTCGCTCTGGCGCGGGATGGGTTGTTCGTTGAGGTATTCGATGGCGTTGAAGCTGACGGAGCAGATGCCGCAGCGCACGGTGCCCTGGGCGGCGCGCAATGCATCCGCCGTGACACGAAAAACCGTCGCGCATTCAGGGCACTGGGTAAACAAACAGCTACTCCGCGCTAGAGCCCAGCCTGGTCCCGGTCAACGCCGTCCAGCCGTCGCGGCTCGCGAATTCGCTCATATGAAACCACGGCCTGTAGGCTCCCGCCACGCTTTCGGTCTGCGAATCCAACATTCCGGCGAGCAGTATCCTGCCTTCGGGTCGTGTCGCGGCGGCGAGGCGCGACGCCAGGTCGACGAGCGGCCCGGCGAGGATATTGGCCAGGACGATGTCCCAGTGCGCCTCCGGCAGCGAATCGACAGTCCGGATCTCGACCCTGGATTCGAGGTGATTGCGCGCCGCGTTCTCCCGGGTCGCGAGCAGCGCCTGCGGATCGATGTCAGTGGCGTGGGCGCGGGCGGCACCGAGTTTCAGCGCCGCCAGCGCCAGGATGCCCGAGCCGCAGCCGAAGTCGAGCACCGTTCGGCCGGCCAGGTCGGCCCCGTCGAGCCATTCCAGGCACATCGCGGTCGTCTGGTGCGTGCCGGTGCCGAAGGCAAGACCCGGGTCGAGTTCGAGGGTCACTGCAGCCGGGTCCGGGGCGGCCTGGCCGCCGGGGCAGACCCACAGCCTGCGTCCAAATCGCATCGGACGGAAATCCTTCAGCCATTCGCGCTCCCAGGCGCGATCTGCCAGGGTTTCCCAGTGAATCGTGCCCGGACCGAGGCCGGTCGCAGGCTCCAGCGTCGCGACCAGTCGCGGTCCGTCCGTCTGGGCCGGGAACAGGGCGGTCAGCCGGATCGCTCTCCACAGCGGCGTCGTACCCGGCGCGGGTTCGAGCACCGGGTCGTCCGCGGCGTCGGCCAGGGTGACGGATAGCGCGCCGCAGGCGAAACATGCGTCCTCGACCGCGGCAGGATCGCGGTCGCCGATATCCATGACCACCTGCAGGAAAGGCATCGGGATCCGCGTCTACTTCAGGCCCAGGCGACGCTCCAGGTAATGGATGTCCAGGCCGCCCTGGCGAAAGGCGGCATGGTTGAAGATTTCCTGGTGCAGCGGGGTATTGGTCTTGATGCCCTCGATCACCATCTCCGACAGGGCATTACGCATGCGAACGATGGCCGTGTCGCGACTGTCCCCGTAGGCCAGGATCTTCGCGATCAGGGAATCGTAAAACGGCGGCACCGTGTAGCCGCTGTAGATATGGCTGTCCACCCGTACGCCGGGACCGCCCGGCGGATGCCAGAGTTTCACCGGCCCGGGCGAAGGGGCGAAGGTCTTCGGGTCTTCCGCGTTGATGCGGCATTCGATGGCATGGCCGCGAATCCTGACGTCATCCTGCTTGAACGGCAGGGGTTCGCCGGCGGCGATCTGCAATTGCAGCTTGACGATGTCCACGCCGGTCACCAGTTCGGTGACGGGGTGCTCGACCTGCACGCGTGTGTTCATTTCGATGAAGAAGAACTGCCCGTCCTCGTACAGGAATTCCAGCGTGCCGGCGCTGCGGTAGCCGACCGCCGCACAGGCTGCGCAGACCCGCTCGGTCATGTCGCGACGTTGCTTGTCGGTGATTCCGGGCGCCGGCGCCTCCTCGATGATCTTCTGGCGACGGCGCTGCATCGAGCAGTCGCGCTCGCCGAGCGACACCACGTTGCCGTAACTGTCACCCATGACCTGGAACTCGATGTGGCGCGGCCGCTCGAGGTACTTCTCCATGTAGACCATGTCGTTGCTGAAGGCCGCCTGGGCCTCGGCCTTGGCGACGTTGATGGCGTTGAGCAACGTGGCCTCGGTGTGCACGACGCGCATGCCACGCCCGCCGCCGCCGCCCGAGGCCTTGACGATCACCGGGTAGCCGATTTCCCGCGCGAGACGGAAGCTTTCGTCCACGTCGTCGCTCAGCGGCCCGTCCGAGCCGGGTACGCACGGCACTCCGTGCTCCTTCATGGTCCTGATCGCCGAGACCTTGTCGCCCATCAGCCGGATGGTCTCACTGCGCGGCCCGATGAAGACGAAGCCACTCTGCTCGACCCTTTCGGCAAAGTCGGCGTTCTCGGAGAGGAAGCCGTAGCCTGGGTGGATGCCCACTGAATCCGTCACCTCGGCCGCGCTGATGATCGCGGGCATGTTGAGGTAACTGTCCTTGGACTGGGCGGGGCCGATACACACTGTCTCGTCGGCCAGCAGCACGTGCTTGAGGCTCTGGTCTGCCGTGGAATGGACGGCGACGGTCTTGATGCCGAGTTCCCGGCAGGCACGCAGGATCCGCAGCGCGATTTCGCCCCGGTTGGCGATGACGACCTTGTCGAGCATGCTATTCGATGACGAACAGGGGCTGGCCGAATTCCACCGGCTCGCCGTTACGCGCCAGGATCGAGACGACCCGGCCCTCTTTCTCCGACTCGATCTGGTTCATCATCTTCATCGCCTCGATGATGCAGAGCACCTGACCGACCTTGATCTCGTCCCCGACCTGGACGAAGGGCTTGGCGCCCGGGGCTGCCGCCGAGTAATAGGTCCCGACCATCGGCGCCGTGATCGAGTTGTCGGCTGGCGGGGCGGGGCTGGCCGGAGCCGCTGCCGCCTGGGGGGGTGCCGCGGCGGGCTGGGCGATCGCGGCCTGCATGGGCGCCATCATGGGCGCCTGCGCCACGGTCATTCCCTGCGGGTAGCGGCTGATGCGAACCGACTCTTCGCCTTCCGAAATCTCGATTTCGGCGATGCCGGACTCTTCGAGAAGTTCGATCAGCTTCTTGACCTTGCGGATGTCCATGCCTGTTCAATCCCCTTGATGGGCCTGGGCCGCGACGCGGTCCAGCGCGGCGGTCAGCGCGAGTTCATAGCCGGCGGCGCCGAGGCCCACGATGCAGCCTGCGGCGATGTCGGAAAAATAGGAGTGGCGACGGAAAGGTTCGCGGGCGTGCACGTTCGACAGGTGCACCTCGATGAACGGTATCGCGACCGCCAGCAGGGCGTCCCGCAGCGCGACGCTGGTGTGGGTGAAGGCGCCCGGGTTGATGATGATGAAGTCCACCGGATCCGTCGCGAGGGCCTGGATCCTGTCGACGAGTTCGTGCTCGGCGTTGCTCTGCAGGGCTTCCAGCGTGGCCCCGCGCGCCCTGGCCAGTGAGACCAGGCGCTGCTCGATGGCCGCGAGGGTCCCGGCACCATAGACTGACGGCTCGCGGGTACCAAGCAGGTTCAGGTTCGGCCCGTTCAGAAGCAGGACTCTGGTCATGGCGCGCCCGTCCGGCCGGCCCCCTTTTTGACAACAGGACGGGCGTCATTCAACCCGACGTTCGCGGTTTTGTCTACTTATCAACGGAAAGCCGCAAGATCGCTGCAGATCGCCGCAGTTAGGGGTTTTTCTGAGCTAGCCCTTGTCGCGCGACAGCGCGATCAATTGGGAGCGGATCCGCACGCGGGCATCGTCGATGCTCAGCCGGCCGGCATCGACGTCGTCGACTGCGGCCAGAATGGCATCGGCTTCCGGCGCATGCAGTTCGCCGACCTTGATGGTCACGATCCGGCCGCGTCGGTCGAGGAACACCGTAGAGGGATAGAACAGGTCGTCGATGCCGAACGCCCGCGCTACGTCGATGGCGTCCTGCTCGCCGATCAGCATCGGGTAGCTGATGGGCGTGCCCTGCATGTAGGCCAGCACATCCTCGCGGAAATCCACCGCGATGCCGATAATTTCGTAACCGCGCGCCCCGTATTCCGCGCGCAGGGCGTTCAGCAGGGGAATCTCGCGGCGGCAGGGCGGGCACCAGGTCGCCCAGAAGTTGACCATCAGGGGATGACCGTCCCATTCGCTGATCGATCGCCTCCGGCCGTTCGCATCGACCAGGGCAAACTCCGGTCGTTTCTCGGGAATGGTCGCGGCCGCCGCGGCGGCCAGTGGGCTCGCGGCCGCCGGGCTGTGGTCAGTCCTCGATGCGGGGCCGAGGTAGCGGCTGGACAGGTAGCCTGCCGCCAGGGCCAGGCCGATGACAGCCGCCACGCCAGCGATGGTTGCGGCACGGCTCAAGACTGGCACTCCTTCGAGAACTGCGCGAGGTGCTGCTGGAATTCCTCTGCCTGGACGAAGCCGACCAGGCGGAAGTTGCGACATTCCCCTCCCTTCGGGCCAAAGAAGGCCGTCGTGGGCGGGCCGAAGATCCCGAAACGCTGCAGCAGGGCCTTGTCGTCGTCGCTGTTGGCTGTGACATCCGCCTTGAGCAACAGGAAGCTGGCGAGGTCCTGCCGGACCTGCTCGTCGGAGAACGTGTACTTGTCCATTTCCTTGCAGGACACGCACCAGTCGGCATAGAAGTCCACGATGACCGGGCGGCCCACGGCTCCTTGCAGCTGGCGGTCAAGGTCCGCGATGTTGCGGATGGGGACGAAGGGCAGCTCGGGACTTGCGCGCGCGGCCTCGCCGCGGCCGCCGCCGAGCGAGATGCCCTTCAACGGCTGCAGCGGATCGCTGCCGCCGGCTGCTGCGCCGACCAGCAGGATCACACCGTAGACCATGGCGAAGAGGCCGATTCCCCTGGCGATCGGGCTGTTCGCCGCGGCATGGCCGTGGCCGCCCTGGCGGCTGAATCCGCCGAAGTAATAGCCGGCTACGAAGGCGAGCAGCGCCCAGAGCGCGACGGTCAGCGGTCCGGGCAGGATGCGCTCGAGCATCCACACCGCAACGCCCAGGAACATGACGCCGAAGAGCGCCTTGACCTTGTCCATCCAGGGGCCGGCCTTGGGCAGCAGCTTGCCCTCGGCAACCCCGACCAGCAGCAGCGGCGCGCCCATGCCCAGCGCCAGCGAGAACAGGGCCAGCGCACCGCGGAAGACGTCGCCCGTCTGGCCGATCACGGCCAGGCTGGCGACCAGCGGCGGCGCCACGCAGGCGCTGACCACCAGCGCGGACAGCGCGCCCATGATGAAGGTGCCGGTAAGGGTGCCCGTCTTCTGCCGCCCGGAAGCCCGATGCAGCCGGTTGTGCAGCCCGGCCGGCAGCTGCAGTTCGTAGAGACCGAACATGGACAGCGCCAGCGCCACGAACAGCAGCGCGAAGGCGACCAGGATCCAGGGTTGCTGGAAGAAAGTCTGGGCCTGCTGACCGGCGGCGGCGAACGCGGCCCCCGCGATCGTATAGGTCAGGGCCATGCCCAGCACGTAGGTCAGCGACAGCATGAAGGACCTGGCCGGCGTCGCCTGCTTTCCCTGGCCGGCAATGATCCCGGAGAGGATGGGGACCATCGGCAGGACGCAGGGCGTGAAGGCCAGCAGCAGCCCGAAGCCGAAGAAGGACGCCATGACAGCCAGCAAGTTGCCGCTGGAAATGAGGCCAGCGAGCCGGTCCTGCTCGGCCACGGTCGCGGTGCCTGCGCCCGGGTCGCTGGCCGTGGCCAGCGGTGGCGTTCCGGGCGGCGGCATCTGCATGCTGAGCGTCTTGGTGATCGGCGGGTAGCAGAGGCCGGCATCGGCGCAGCCCTGGTAGGTCACCTTGAGTTCGACCGTGTCGGCGCCAGCCAGGCGTTCCAGCGGGACCTGGACGTCGAGCTGCTGGTAGTAGACTTCGACCTGGCCGAAGAACTCGTCGGTCTTCTTCTTGCCGTCCGCCATGACCGGCGCGCCGACCGTGAAGCCACTGGTGTCGGTCTTGACCGTGACCCGGTGACGATAGAGGTAGTAGCCGTCGGCGATGATCCAGTTCAGGGAGACCGCGGCGGCGCCGTCGGCGGTGGCGGTGAGCCGGAAGGCCTCGTCCGGCGGCAGGAAGTCCTCGTCGCTGGAAACCCCGCCGAGGAGTCCCTGTGCGGTGACAGGCGCGCTGGCGATGCACAGCAGCGCCAGAAGAAAACCCGCAATACTCTTCATGATGTCCTTGGCGTCTCTTTCGGTGTCCAGGGAGGGTACCGGCCGGCGGCTTTACGCTGCGCCGACACTCTGACCCAGCCAGGCGAGGTATCGTTCCGACCCGCCAGCAACCCCGACGGCAACCACTTCCGGCACTTCGTAGGGGTGAAGCGCCTGGATCCGGGCCGAAAGGGTAGCCAGTCGTTCGCCGCTTGTCTTGATTATCAGCAGAACCTCCCCATCTTCCTGCAGTCGCCCCTCCCAGAGGTAGGTCGAGCGCACGCCGGCGACCTGGTTGACGCAGGCTGCAAGACGCTCGTTTACCAGCACCTGGGCCAGCGCGCGGGCCGTAGCGTCGTCCGGACAGGCACAAAAAGCAACTAAGTACTTGTCTTTCATCAGGTTATCCTTGTGCGCCGGCCCTGCCGCGCGGCACCGGGTCGTGCAAAAGAGGCAGGCAGACCCCTTGAATTCTGGCGTTCAGCCCCTATTATTAGCAGCCACCGAAGGCGAGTGCTAACAGCACTCGCCCTTGTTCACCCACAATCAATCCAGAAACTGGAATCGAAGGAGTGATGATCCATGAAGATTCGTCCGCTTCATGACCGCGTGATCGTCAAGCGCGAAGAAGAAGAGCGCAAGTCGCCCGGCGGCATCGTGATACCCGATACGGCAACCGAGAAGCCCATCCGCGGCAAGATCGTTGCAGTCGGCAAGGGCAAGATCCTTGAAAACGGCAGTGTTCGTCCGCTCGACCTGAAGGTCGGGGACAAGGTCCTGTTCGGCAAGTACGGCGGCACCGAGGTCAAGGTGGACGGCGAAGATCTCCTCGTCATGCGCGAGGAAGACATCATGGCCGTCATCGAAAAGTGACCACGGCGAAGTCAAAGAATTCAGAGGTAATGACACATGGCAGCTAAGGAAGTCCGTTTCAGCGATGACGCGCGCAGCCGGATGGTTCGCGGCATCAACGTGCTGGCGAACGCGGTCAAGGCAACGCTCGGCCCGAAGGGCCGCAACGCGGTGCTCGAGAAGAGCTTCGGCGCACCGACCGTCACCAAGGACGGCGTCTCGGTAGCGAAGGAAATCGAGCTCGAGGACAGGTTCGAGAACATGGGTGCGCAGATGGTGAAGGAAGTCGCCTCGGCGACCTCCGACGAGGCCGGCGACGGCACCACCACCGCCACCGTGCTGGCCCAGGCGATCGTTCGCGAGGGCATGAAGGCGGTCGCCTCGGGCGTCAACCCGATGGACGTCAAGCGCGGCGTGGACCTGGCCGTCAGCACGGCTGTTGCCGAGCTGAAGAGGCTGTCCAAGCCCTGCAAGGACTCGAAGGCCATCGCGCAGGTCGGCACGATCTCCGCGAACAGCGACGAGAGCATCGGCCAGACCATCGCCGAGGCGATGGAGAAGGTCGGCAAGGAAGGCGTGATCACGGTCGAGGAAGGCTCGGGACTCGAGAACGAGCTCGACGTCGTCGAGGGCATGCAGTTCGATCGCGGCTACCTCTCGCCGTACTTCATCAACAACCAGCAGAACCAGACCAGCGAGCTCGAGAACCCGCTGATCCTGCTGTACGACAAGAAGGTCTCCAACATTCGCGAGATGCTGCCGCTGCTCGAGGGCATCGCCAAGGCCGGCAAGCCGCTGCTGGTGATCGCCGAGGACGTCGAGGGCGAGGCCCTGGCGACCCTGGTGGTCAACACGATCCGCGGCATCGTCAAGGTCAGCGCCGTCAAGGCGCCGGGCTTCGGCGACCGTCGCAAGGCCATGCTGCAGGACATCGCGATCCTGACCGGCGGTACCGTCATTTCCGAGGAAGTCGGGTTGTCGCTGGAGAAGGCGACACTCAACGACCTCGGCAAGGCGAAGAAGGTCGTCGTGGAGAAGGAAAACACCACGCTCATCGACGGCGCCGGCAAGGCGGCCGATATCAAGGGCCGGATCGAGCAGATCCGGGCGCAGATCGAGGAGGCGACCTCCGACTACGATCGCGAAAAGCTGCAGGAGCGTGTTGCCAAGCTCTCCGGTGGCGTCGCGGTGATCAAGGTCGGCGCGGCCACCGAGGTCGAGATGAAGGAAAAGAAGGCCCGCGTCGAGGACGCGCTGCACGCCACCCGTGCGGCCGTCGAGGAAGGCGTGGTGCCGGGCGGCGGCGTGGCGCTGATCCGCGTGCAGAAGGCCATCGAGAAGCTGGTGGGTGCCAATGACGACCAGACGGTCGGCATCAGGATCCTGACCCGCGCCATCGAGGAGCCGCTGCGCCAGATCGTGCAGAACGCGGGTGAGGACGGTGCGGTCGTACTGGCCAAGGTCCGCGAGGGCAAGGGCAGCTACGGTTACAACGCCGCCACCGGCGAGTACGGCGACATGATCGACATGGGTATCCTGGATCCGACCAAGGTCACGCGCCTTGCGCTGCAGAATGCCTCGTCGGTCGCCGGCTTGCTGCTGACTACCGAAGTGATGGTCGCCGAGGCTCCGAAGAAGGAGCACGACCATCCGCCGATGCCGGGCGGCATGGGCGGCATGGGCGACATGGGCATGTAATCAGCCGCCAGGCTGGATTGCCATCGAAGCCCCGCCAATCGGCGGGGCTTCTTTTTTGGAAGGGGACATTCCTATTTTCCTTTTTTGGCAAATATCGGGCGGCCTCTCAATGGCAATGGCCGACGGGATAGCGGTATCCCGGAATTGCGGAAAGGAAAATAGGAATGTCCCCGTTTGCGTTCCGGCTGCGCGGTCTGACCGCTGCCGCCAAGTTCCGGTTACGATTGGCCGACGTCAACGGGAACAGCCCATGCAATTCACCTGGCTCGTCATCGCCATCCTGTCGACATTCGGCTATCACCTCGTCATCAAGTTGACGCCGGGCACTGTCAACCCGCTGCTGACGCTGGCGGTGACTTATGCGACGGTCACATTGCTGTTCGCGATGGCTGCCGTCCTCGTTCCGGACGGAGCCCCATTCAGGGAATCGCTGCGCCAGATCAACTGGACGGCGCTGGCGCTCGCCGTAGCGATCATAGGCCTGGACCTCGGATTCCTGCTTCTCTACCGCTCCGGCTTCGATCTCAGCCTGGGCCAGATCGTCACCCAGTCGGCAGCCGCGCTGCTGCTGATCGGCGTGGGCGTCGCGGTGTTCCGCGAGCGGCTCACCATGACCAACATCGCGGGTATCGCGCTGTGCATCGCGGGCCTGTGGCTGATCAGCAGGCGCTGAGCATCCGGTAGATGAGCCATCCCCCGCGAATCGACCCGGCCCGGCTGCACGGCCCCCTGGCGGGTCGCGCAGACGAACTGCTGGGTGTCTACAGGCAGGCCGGCGGCTCAACCGCCCGCTTCGACGAGCAGGAACTGGCCGGGGTCTTTGCCTGCAGCGAGTTCGTCGCCGCCAATGCCCGGCGCGACCCGGAACTGCTCGACTCGCTGGCTGCGTCCGGCGAGATGGAGCGGCCGCGGCGCGCGGGTGAGATGGACGAGCTGGCGGCCGCGCTGGTCGCAGCGCACGAGGACGAGCCAGGCTTCATGGCGGCGCTCAGGACCCTGCGGCGCCGGGAGCTGGTGCGCATCGCCTGGCGCGACCTGACGGGCCGGGCCGGCCTTGCCACGACCCTGCTCGAGCTGTCGACCCTGGCCGACGCCGCGATCCGGGGCGCGGTGTCGTTCGCCAGCCGCAGCCTGGCGGACCGCTTTGGCGTTCCGCGCTCGCCTGCCGGCGAGGAACTCGAGCTCATCGTGCTGGGCATGGGCAAGCTGGGCGGGCGAGAACTCAACTTTTCCTCCGACATCGACCTCGTCTTCCTGTATCCGGAGGCCGGCGACACCGACGGCCGCAGGAGCGTCGCCAACGAGGAATACTTCACGCGCCTCGGTCAGGCGCTCATCCGGCTGCTGGATGCGCCGACGGTGGACGGCTTCGTGTTCCGGGTTGACATGCGACTCAGGCCCTTTGGTGATTCCGGGCCGCTGGTAGCCAGCTTCGGGGCCTTCGAGGACTACCTGCAACAGCATGGTCGCGACTGGGAGCGATATGCCTACGTGAAAGCGCGCGCCCTGACGGGTGGCCCGCGCTACGCGGAACTCTACGACGAGGTCGTCAGGCCATTCGTCTATCGGCGCTACCTGGACTTCGGCGTGTTCGAGTCGCTGCGGGAGATGAAGGAGATGATCGCGCGCGAAGTGGTCCGGCGCGAACTGCAGGACAACGTCAAGCTCGGCCCCGGTGGCATACGCGAAGTCGAGTTCGTTACCCAGTCCCTGCAGTTGATTCGCGGCGGCAGCGACCCACGCCTGCAGAGCCCGTCGCTGCTCGAGGTCCTGCCGCGCCTGGAGGGCGCCAAGCTGCTCAGCCACGAGGCGGTGACCGAGCTCAGCCAGTGCTACGAGTTCCTGCGCTGCGTCGAGAACCGGCTGCAGATGTTCGAGGACGGACAGACGCACACGCTGCCCGCCGATGACACCGGGCGGTTGCGCCTCGCCGTGTCGATGTCCTTCGACGACTGGCCCGCATTCAGCCGCGCCTTCGACTCGGTCCGTGAGCGGGTGTCGGCCCACTTTCGCGATGTCGTCTTCGGCCCGGAGGCTGCGCCGGGGGTGCCGGCCGCGTCCGGACTGGCTGCGCTGTGGGCGCTGGAACCCGACCGGCAGCGCGTGGCGGAGGAAGCCGCCCGCCTGGGCGTAGCCGACCCTGGCGCCATGGCCGATGAGCTGCTGGAGCTGAAAGGCTCCAGCTACCACAGGCGGCTGGACGAGCACGGGCGCAAGCGGCTCGCGACCCTGTTGCCGCGGGTATTGCGCAGCATCGCGACGACGTCGGCCGCCGAAGGCTCCGGAGCTTCAATCGCCGCGGACCAGGCGATGCTGCTGCACCGGATCCGCCGCATCATCGAGTCCATTGGTGGGCGGACCGCCTACCTGTCGCTGCTCAACGAGAATCCTCAGGCGCTGGAGAGGCTGGTCGAAGTCTGTCGCCACGGCGATTTCCTGGCACGCCAGGTGGCCGCCTTCCCGATCCTGCTCGACGAGCTGATCGACGCGCGCGTATTCGAGGAGATGCCGGATCGCGCACAGTTCGCCCGCGAGCTCGACGCCAGGCTCGAGCAGGCGCGGGACGACCTGGAGCGCCAGATCGATGCGTTGCGGCACTTCCGGCGCGCATCGCGGTTCCGGGTGGCCCTGCTCGACCTGACCGGGAGCATTCCCCTGATGGTCGTCAGCGACCGCCTGACCGATGTCGCGGAGCTGATCCTCGAGAGAGCGATGCGACTGGCCTGGGACCAGCTGGTGGCGATCCATGGCCAGCCCACTTGCGCCGGCGTGGCCGGCCCCAGGACAGCGGGCCTGGCGGCAGTGGGATACGGCAAGCTCGGCGGATGGGAACTCGGCTATGCCTCCGACCTGGACCTGGTCTTCCTGCACGATTCGGACGGCGCGGTGCAGCAGACGGCCGGACCCAGGGTCGTCGACAATGCGGTGTTCTTCAACCGCTTCGGCCAGCGCCTGGTCCACCTCCTGACGGTGCATACGGCGGCGGGGCGGCTCTATGAAGTGGACATGCGGCTGCGTCCGAGCGGCAAGGGCGGGCTGGCTGTCACGCACCTGCCCACCTTCGAGGAATACCAGAAGAACGAAGCCTGGACCTGGGAACACCAGGCACTGTTGCATTCGCGCTCGGTCGCCGGAACCCCGGCCATCCGCGAGGAGTTCGAGCGCATCCGGCGCGACGTGCTCATGAATCACGTGCGTCGCGAGACCCTGCGCGAGGACGTCCGCTCGATGCGCGAGAGGATGCGTTCCGAGCACGCCAACGTCTCGCCCGACCAGTTCGACCTCAAGCAGGACCCCGGCGGGATCGCCGACATCGAGTTCCTGGCCCAGTACTGGGTGCTGCGATGGGCGCGGGACTACCCGCCGCTGTGCGCTTTCCCGGACACGATCCGGCAGCTCGAATCGCTGGGCTCGGCGGCGCTGGTCGACCACGGCGTCATCGACGCCCTGGTGGATGCCTATCGCCGCTTCCGGCAGGCGGCCCATCGCCTGTCGCTCGAGGAGCAGCCCGCCGTGGTCCCGGCGGCGCCCTTCGCCGACCAGCGGCAAACCGTGACGCGCATCTGGCGGAGCGTGATGCTCGCGGAGGGCGAACCGTCGCCCGTATAATGCGGGCGTTCGGGGGGGGAGCACGCTGTGACCAGCACGACAGTAGAAGCAGAGAAGAACGAGGCCAACGCGCGCAGTGCCTACGAGGTGACCCGTGCGGACCTGCCCCTGGCGTGCCCGATGCCCGGCGTGCGGCTCTGGAATTCACATCCCCGGGTCTCCCTTGCCATCGAGAAGACCGGCTGGGCCAAGTGTCCTTACTGCAGCGCCGAGTACGTGCTCCGCAGCTGATTTCCGACCAGAGCCAACCCGTGCTCAAGGAAGACTCATGAACCGATTCACGCGATACGCGCGCCGACTCCCGCATGGCCTGTTTGCCGCCCTGGCGCTGCTGGCGCTACTGCCGGCGGCAGCGCGTGCAGCCGACAACCCGGGCGCTGCGACGGAACAGGGCGCCCCGCCCAGCACGGCCCCGGTGTTGCTGGACGGTCGCTTGCTGATGCGCGTACGCGGCTTCTCGGGTTACACGGGCGCGGAACGTGCTGCCGCCATCCATGACAGGATCGTTGAATTCGCGAGCGACCGCAGCGCGTCGGTCGACCTGCTTCGCGTGGTAGAAACCGACCGCAGCAGCGAGATACGCGCCGGGTCCGTTCTGCTGCTGCAGGTCACCGACGCCGATGCCGACCTCGAGGAGATGCACCGGGACCTGCTCGCCGTGGCCACGCTGGAGGTCCTCAAACGCTCCATCGTCACCTGGCGGGAGCAGCGCTCGCCTAGGCAGTTGCTGCGGCACGCCGGCTACGCCGTCGCTGCCACCCTGTTCGTTGCGGTCCTCTTCTGGCTGCTGGCACAGGGTTTCCGGCGGTTGCGCGCGCTGACGCGACTGCAGGCCGGGACGCACGTCCGTTCGATCCGGATCGGCACCTTCGAGGTAGTCCGCGCCGAACACCTGCGCCAGGCTGCGCTGGCGGCCGTCAGGCTGTTGTTCTGGTTGGTGCTGGTGTGGGTGGCCTACCTGTACCTGGAGTTCGTGCTGCCGCTGTTTCCGTGGACCCGTCCGATCGGGGAACGCCTGCTGGAGCTGGTCATCGACCCGCTTGCCACGCTGGGCCTGTCCTTCCTCGGGGCGCTGCCGAAGCTGGCGTTCCTGGTCGTCCTGTTCTTCGTGGTCCGTTACGTCCTGAAGCTGGGCCACCTGTTCTTCCAGGCCATAGCGAACGGCACGCTGCACTTCGAGGGCTTCGACGCGGATTGGTCCATCCCGACCTACAAGATGCTGCGCATCTTCGTCATCGCGTTCTCGCTGGTGATCGCCTATCCCTACATTCCCGGCTCCGACTCGGCAGCCTTCAAGGGCGTCTCGGTACTGCTCGGCGTGATCTTTTCCCTTGGTTCGTCGTCCGTGATCGGCAACATCATTGCCGGCTACACGATGACCTACCGGCGTGCCTTCCGTCCCGGCGACCGGATCCAGGTGGGCGACGTGGTCGGTGATGTCATCGATTCGCGGGTACTGGTGACGACGCTGCGCACGCCCAAGAACGAGCTCGTCGTAGTGCCTAACTCGGAGATCCTGGGCAAGAGCGTCGTCAACTACAGCGCGCTCGCCCGCCAGCGCGGACTGCTGCTGCATACGACGGTGGGCATCGGCTACGAGACGCCCTGGCGGCAGGTCGAGGCGATGCTGCTGATGGCGGCGAACAGGACGGAGGGGTTGCAGCGGGAGCCTGCGCCGTTCGTGCTGCAGACGGGGCTTGGCGACTTCGCCGTGAATTACGAGCTGAATGCCGCGACCGCCGATGCGACGAACATGCCGCGCCTGTATTCCGCGTTGCACGCCAATATCCTCGACGTGTTCAATGAATACGGCGTGCAGATCATGACGCCCAACTACGAGGCCGACACACCCGACGCCAAGCTGGTTCGCAAGGACGATTGGTATGCGGCGCCGGCGCGGCCGCCGGCCGAGCAGCCTGCCAAGCCGACCGGTTGAGCACGCGGACGGCCCGCGCGTTACGATGTGGCCATGAAGTTCGAGCATGTCGAACTGCCCCGAGGCGCCATCCTCTGCGACCCGGCCTTCGGCGCCGATCCGCGGATCCTGTTTGATCGTCACGAACTGTCCGCGCGGGCGATGCTCACCGACGCCCGCGGTGGGCGGGGCTCGGTCAGCTTCATCGCGCTTGGCCCCCGCGAGTTCGTGCTTCGCCGTTACCTGCGCGGCGGATGGGCCGCCCGGATATCTCGGGACCGCTACCTGTGGCTCGGCGAGCGGCGCACGCGGCCGTTTTGCGAGTTCAGGCTGCTGGTCGAGCTGCTCCAGCGCGGCCTGCCGGTCCCGAGGCCCGTGGCGGCGCGCTATCTGCGCAGTCAGCTGACCTACAGCGGCGAACTCGTGACCGAGAGGCTGCCCGGTACCATGCCGCTGGCCGCGCGATGGCTGGCTGGCGGGATGCGGGACCAGGACTGGACGGACGTCGGCCGTTGCATCCGGCGCTTTCACGATGCCGGCACCGAGCATGCGGACCTGAACGCCCACAACATCATGCTGGACGGCCGCGGCGGCGTCTGGCTGCTGGATTTCGATCGCGGCCGCCTGCGCAAGCCGGGCGCCTGGCAGGAACGGCCGCTGGCGCGCCTGGCCCGCTCGCTGCAGAAGTCCTCGCCGCCCGGCGAGGACTGGCACGCGCGCATGGCGCTGCTGCGAAAGGCACACGACGAGTCCGGTGGCCGGGGCGCATGAAGATCCTGTACAACCTGCTGGCCTACCTGGCCGCGCCGATCGCATTCCTGGCGCAGTGGCTGCGCGGCCTGGGGGACGCGAGTTATCGCGAGCGGCGCTGGGAACGCTTCGGGTTTGGCGAGCCCGTCCCGGCAGGCAGCATCTGGGTCCACGCCGTCTCGGTCGGCGAAGTCCAGGCTGCCGCGCCGCTGGTGCGGGCGTTGCGCGAGCGTCATCCGTCCCGAACCCTCGTGTTGACGAGCGTAACGCCGACGGGTGCGGCGCGGGCGCGGCTTTTGTTCGGCGAGTCGGTGACGCTGCGTTACCTGCCTTACGACCTGCCCGGTTCGGTGAGACGCTTCTTCGATCGCGTCAGGCCCGCTCTCGCCATCATCATGGAGACCGAGCTGTGGCCGAACCTGCTTGCGGAGTGCAGCCGACGCGACATCCCGCTGCTGCTGGCCAGTGCGCGGATCTCGCCGCGCTCGGTGAGACGTTACCGCCGCCTGGCGTCGCTGTTCAGCGCAGCGCTGTCGCGCGACATCGTCATTGCCGCACAGAGCGAAGCCGATGCCGGGCGGTTTCGCTCGATCGGCGCCGACGCGGCGAGAACCCATGTGACCGGCAACATCAAGTTCGACTTCGCCCTGGATCCCGCCGTCTGCGTGCGGGCCAGGGCATGGCGCGAGACCCAGGCTGGCGGCCGCCCGGTCTGGGTGGCGGGCAGCACCCATGAAGGAGAGGAGAGACTCGTCCTGGACGCGCACACGAGGGTGCGCGGCCGGCACGGCGCTGCCTTGCTCGTGCTGGTGCCGCGCCACCCGAACCGCTTTGCGGAAGTGGCCGCACTGCTCAAGCAGCGGGGCGTCGACTGGGTCAGCCGGTCGAGCGGCGCGCCGGTGCTGCCGGCGACCGAGGTCGTCCTCGGCGACACCATGGGCGAACTGATGATGTTCTACGCGGCCGCGGATATCGCGTTCGTGGCCGGCAGCCTGGTGCCGATCGGCGGACACAACCTGCTCGAGCCCGCAGCGGCGGGCGTGCCGGTGGTGACCGGCCCGCACAATTTCAACGGCCAGGACATCTACGACAGGATGGTCGGGGCCGGCGCGGTGACGACCGTTCCCGATGCCGCCGGGTTGTCGGCAGCGGTGTCCGGCCTGCTGGAGGATACCCCCCGTCGGCGCGAGCTGGGCGAACGCGGACGCCGCGTTGCCCTGGAGAATCGCGGTGCGCTGGAGCGGCTGCTGGCGCTGATCGCTCCCTTGCTGGACGATGCCCACGAGCAGCGCGGCGCTGCAGCCGCCGGGATGTAATATTGCGTCGCGCCCAGACTGGCCTAGAATCCGCGTCCCTGCGGATCCGCCCGCCGAGGAAAACCCGATGCCGCAACATCTAGACATCGCAGGCGAAAGCTTTCCGTCGCCGCTTGGCGCGGACACGCTTCTGGAACTCGCCCGGCGTTTCGGCTCGCCGCTGTTCGTGATCGACTGCGAAGCCATCAGGCGCCAGTACCGCGCGCTGGCGAGGGCACTGCCGGGCGTCGAGATCCATTACGCGCTGAAGCCTCTGCCGGAGGCGGCAGTGGTGGCCGCGCTCGCAGCCGAGGGCAGCTGCTTCGATCTTGCCACCACCGGCGAAGTCGAGCTCGTCAGGCAGGCGGGGATCCCGGCTGAGCGCTGCATCCACACCCATCCGATCAAGCGCGACGAGGACATCCGCGCGGCGCTGGATTTCGGCGTCACGACTTTCGTCGCGGACAACCCGGACGAAGTGCGGAAATTCGCTGCCTACGCGGGCAAGGTCTCCCTGCTGCTGCGCGTTTCTTTCCGCAGCCCGGCGGCAGTCGTTGACCTGTCACGAAAATTCGGTTGCGACCCCGAGTCCGCCCCCGCGCTGGTGGAACTGGCCCGGTCGCTCGGCATCGCCGTTGCCGGGCTGTCGTTTCACGTGGGTTCCCAGTCGGCCTCGCCGCAGACCAAGCTGCGCGCCATCGAGGCCTGCACGGCCATCATCCGTTCGACCCAGGGCAAGGGCATGGCCGCGCCGGCGACGCTGGACATCGGTGGCGGCTTTCCGATCGACTATCTCGAGCCGGCGCTGCCGATCGACGAGTTCTGCGCGCCGATCCGGGCGGCGCTTGCCGGCCTGCCTGACGCCACGCGCGTCATTGCGGAGCCGGGACGGTTCATCTGCGGGCCGGCAGGCACTGTCGTGACCACCGTCATGGGACGCGCCTGGAGGGAAGGGCGCTGGTGGTATTACCTCGACGACGGCCTCTATGGCTCCTTCAGCGGCCAGATCTACGATCACGCGCGCTATCCCATCGAGGTGCTGACGCCTGCGCAGGGACCCCGGATCCACAGCGTCCTGGCCGGGCCGACCTGTGACAGCATCGACGTCATCGCCGAGGACATCGAACTGCCCGAGTTGCATGCGGGCGACAGGCTGGCAGGTCGACAGATGGGTGCCTACACGGCGGCCTCTGCCACCGATTTCAACTTCTTCCCGCGCGCCAGAATCGTCCTCGTCAATCGATAATCGTGCCGCGCCGCGCCGATGTGGCGCCAGGGCGACGCCAGCCCCTGGCCCGAGAGGGATGCGGATGTGACTGAATCGCTTGCGTTTTTTGTCGTCATCCTTGATCCTGCGCCGACCTCTCGAGTGTTCAGGGCCCGTTCTGACGATGCTTGACCCAAAGCGCCAGACGCCGTTACGTCTCTCCCGCCGCGGCTTCCTGCGTGGCCTGCTGGTTGGCGGGTCGGTGGCCATCGCCCAGGGATTGCCGCTGCGCGTCTTCGCTTCGGAGCCGGCGCTCCCGGATCGCTCGCTGTCGCTGGTGAACACCCACACGGGCGAGGAACTGACCACCGAGTTCTTCCGCGCCGGCAGTTATGCCGACGATTCGTTGCAGGCGCTCAATTACCTCCTGCGGGACTATCGGACCGGCGACGTCGCGGCGATCGATCCGCGGCTGTTCGACCAACTGCACGAGATGGCCCGCCTGGCCGACCGCGAGCCACGTTTCGAGGTCATCTCGGGCTATCGCTCGCCGGCGACCAACGCCATGCTCAGCACGCTGTCGAGCGGCGTCGCCAGGCGCAGCCTGCACATGCAGGGGCAGGCGATCGACATCCGCCTGACCGGCTATCGTACCGACCACCTGCGCGAGCTTGCGCTGTCCATGAGCGCAGGGGGAGTGGGCTACTACCGGAAGTCGGATTTCATACACGTCGATACCGGCCGCGTTCGCGCCTGGGCGGGTTGAAGCTCGAGCCTGGTGGCGGCGGCGTTTCCCGGAGAACTTCCATGCATAGTCGTAACGCCGTCCTGGCGGTGGTGATGCTGTGCCTCGCCGGCTGCGGTGGCGGCGCGTCGTCGGGATCTGACGGGCAGGATCGTGGCGCGCAGGTCTACCGGACGCACTGCGCCAGCTGCCACCAGCGGGACGGCCAGGGGGTGGGCAGGACGCAACCTGCGCTGGCCGGTTCTGCCACCGTGTCGGGCGACCCGGGCAGGCTGGTCGCCTGGGTGCTCTTCGGCGTCAGGCCGGACACCAACCGGCCGACGCGCAGCATCGCCGCGATGCCGCAGTTCTACTGGCTGAGCGACGACGATGTCGCGGCCGTGCTGACCCATGTGCGTACCCACTTCGGGAATTCGGCGGCCCCTGTCACGGCCGCGGAAGTTGCAGCGGTGCGCGCGGCCGGCGCGCCGCAGTGACGCCGCAGGTCGAGATTGCGGATTTCATCGCGGGCGCCCGGGGGGCGCGGGGCCTGGCCGTCATCATCGATGTCTTCAGGGCCTTCTCCGTTACCTGCTACGCGACGGCAGGAGGCGTGGGGAAAATCCACCCCGTCGCGGCCACCGAGGACGCGCTCGCATTGAAGCGCGAGCATCCGGACTGGTTGCTGGCGGGCGAGCGGCATGCGCGCAGACTGGCTGGATTCGACTTCGGTAACTCGCCGACGGAAATCCAGGCCGCCGATCTCGTCGGCCGGACCCTGGTGCACACGACGCACGCCGGTACCCAGGGCTTGCGCGCGGCCAGCGCGGCCGATGCCGTGATCACCGGCAGCCTGGTGAATGCCGGCGCCATCTGCCGCTACATCCTGGCCCAGCGACCGGCGATCGTGACGCTCGTCAGGATGGGCCACGAGGCGCGCGAGCGCTGCGCCGAGGACGACCTGTGCGCCGAACTCATCCGCGCACGATTGACGGGCGCCGCGTTCGATGTGGCGGGCATCCGGGAGCGGCTGCGGGATGCGCCGTCGGCCCGCAAATTCTTCGACCCCGAGGCCTGGTGGGCGCCGGAAACGGATTTCGAACTGTGCACCCGCGTGGACAGATTCGACTTTATCCTGCGCCTGGTGGACAGCGCCGGTGCCTTGCCCTGGCTCGAGCCTTCGCCGGCCTGACCGCGACCTGCGGGCAGGGGAGGCAGCGGGCAGGTGGCGCTCGCCGCAGGCGACTGAGACAATCGTGCGCCGTTGCGGCAGTGGCGCGACGCGGACAGGGACAGTGCATGAAGATCACCGGAATTAACTTGCCGCCAATCGATTCGGTGGTCTTCGATATCGGTCGTGTTCTCGTCCGGCTCGAATTTTCACATTTCCTCCGCTACCTCGACCTGCACGGCGTCCCTGCCGCGCAGATCGAGGAGTTGCTGGAGAAAATAGAACTCGGTGCCTACGAGCGCGGTCAATTCGACGGCGGCGAGTTGCTGCGGCGGATCGCCGCGATGGGTGACGGGCTGATGGCCGTGGAGGACCTGCGGGAGCTGTGGCTCGGCATGTTCATACCAGACGAGCGGATGATCGGTTTTGCGCGTCGCCTGGCGCAAAGCCGGCGCGTCTACCTGCTGTCGAACATCGGTGACCTGCACTGGGAATTCCTGGAGCGCGAAACGGAGATTCCGACGATCGGTCATGGCGCGCTGCCCTCCTACAAGGCGCGCAGCTCCAAGCCGGACCCGGCGATCTATCGCAAG
>Ga0316195_10000113_pt1 | contig 25928 bp, 23 predicted proteins | sample Phised1_MG_FD_204937 | JGI IMG/M metagenome (GOLD analysis project Ga0316195, IMG submission 204937) | Coastal sediment microbial communities from Maine, United States - Phippsburg sediment 1 | ecosystem: Environmental > Aquatic > Marine > Coastal > Sediment | place: USA: Maine | collected...
CTGCGCCCACTATCTTGATGACCTTCATCGCACATCGCGTCAATTGGCGATCGGTCGTTTTCTGGTCGCTGATCGTAATGTTTGCGTCGAATGTTCTCTGCATGGTGACGAGCGATCTTGACGTTTTTGTCGGTCTGCGATTTATCGCCGGGCTTGGTGCCGGCAGTCTCGTTTCGTTGTCGTTTGCGGCGATTGGTTTGACCAATCATCCGGACAGGAACTTCGGTTTCCTGATCATGTGGGTGCTGACTTATGGAGCCATCGTTTTGTGGGCGATGCCATCGGTCTACGACCTGGCCGGGATGAATGGCGCACTGTTGTTCTTTGCACTATTTCCGTTGTCGGCGATTCCGTTTATCAGGCACATGCCGGTCAGCGGCGAAAATGTCGTCCAGGTCGAAGAAGACGCGGTCAATCTCAGTGTGGGTCTGAAGGGACTTGCGCTTTTTGCAATGCTCGCCTATTTCATGGCTCAGGGCGTGGTTTGGGCGTATCTGTTCCTTATCGGAGTTTCAGGGGGGCTGACCGATCAGCAGGTTGCCAATGGCCTGATGTTGTCACAATTTGCAGGAATAGCGGGCGCTCTCCTGGCGGCAATGACTGCCCACCGGATCGGTCGATCTATACCGCTGGCCGTTGGCATCCTGGGAGGATCGTTGTGCCTCTACTTCCTGGTGGGCGCATTCGAGTTCGCGATGTTCGCGATAGCAGTGGGTGTTTACAATTTCCTTTGGAACATGACGCATCCGTTCCTGCTCGGCGCGATGGCCAGTTTCGATCGTCGCGGGCGCGTTGTTGTATACGCCGTTGCGATGCAAATGCTTGGCCTGGCCGTAGGTCCGGCACTGGCAGCGTCGGTGATTTCTGAAGGCGAATTTCTCAACGTTAACCGGCTCGGCGCGATGCTGTTCGTGTTGAGCTTTATTCTGATTTTGTCGCCAGTCCTGGCTCAGTCCAAATTGACCAGTGTCCCGGTTTCAAAGGCAGAGGATTAAATTAATGTTTGCAGACTTAAGCGGCAAGATTGCATTGATCACCGGTTCCGGCCAGGGTATTGGTGCGGGCATTGCGCGCGTATTCGCCACTGCCGGAGCCAAGGTGATGGTCGTGAATCGCACGCCCGAAAACGGCCAGCGAACGGTCGAGGATATCCGTGCGGCAGGTGGCGAAGCGGAGCTTTGCGGCGTCGACATTGGGGAGATCGAGGGCGTCGAGCGAGCTGTCAGCGATACCGTTGCCCGGTGGGGCGGGATCGACATCATGTTACACAATGCAGCTTCATTTCTCGGTGGCCCGGTGGAAGCATACATTGAAGATGATCTCGAGACCGTTCTCTCCGTCAACCTGAAAGCGTGTTTTCGTTTCTCCAAAGCGGTAATTCCGCACTTCAGAAAGCGGGGTGGCGGCCGGTTGTTATTTACTTCTTCGGTGACCGGGCCGCGTGTTGCTATGCCGGGCACCTCGTATTACGCAGCGTCCAAGGGCGGTATGAACGCTTTTATCAGGACAGCGGCGCTGGAGCTTGCCCGCGAAAACATTACAGTTAACGGTGTTGAACCTGGTTACATCCGCACCGCAGCAATGGAACTGCTCGCGGATGAAGAGGGGCTCGCGCAGATGACGAAGTATATTCCTACCGGCTACATGGGCGCGCCGGAGGATATCGCCTATTGCATGCTTTACCTCGCCAGTGACGAAGCCCGGTACATTACCGGCCAAACCATTTGTATTGATGGAGGCTCCACCCTGCCGGAGAGCCCGGTTTTTCTCGAAGAAATGGAAGGGATCAGGGAGCTTGCAGGGTCCGCACAGGATTCGTAAAGAGAGATGACCAGCGTACAGACACTTGTAGAACGAAGAGAGCGGCTTCTGGGGCCGGGGAACCCTTTGTTCTATGATGATCCGGTGCACCTGGTCAGGGGCGAAGGTGTCTGGTTGCACGATGCTGACAACAATCGATTTCTGGATTGTTACAACAACGTACCTTGCGTCGGGCATTGTCACCCCCGTGTGGTCAAGGCGCTTTGCGAACAGGCGTCGCAGCTCAATACGCATACCCGGTACCTGCACGAAAATATCCTCGATTACGCTGAACGTCTGCTGGCAAAATTTGATGCCAGTCTCGACCGTGTCGCATTGGCGTGCACCGGTAGCGAGGCGAATGATCTGGCGCTGCGCATTGCCAGGGTCAATAGTGGCGGCGAAGGATTTATTTGTACCAACGCCACTTATCACGGCAACACGACTGCCGTTGCTCAACTAAGCTCCATTTTTGAGCCCATCGGTGGTTATGGCGAGCACATCAGGATGGTGCGCTGGCCGGATTCGTACCGACCAATCGGCGGCTTGGCCGGCGATGCCTTGGCAGATGCGTATGTAGACGAGATTAAGGCCGCTATCGAATCCCTCGAGCGCAGCGGCCTGCGGCTTGCAGGAATGATTGCCTGTCCGATATTTGCCAACGAAGGACTACCTGACGTACCCCGGGGTTACATGGAAAAGGCCATCGCCTGTGTACGCGATGCCGGCGGCCTGTTTATCGCGGACGAAGTCCAGTCCGGATTTGGCCGCACCGGGCAATGGTGGGGCCATGAGCAAAGTGGCGTGGTTCCCGACATCGTAACGCTCGGCAAACCGATGGGTGCCGGCCACCCGATTTCGGGAGTCGTGGCGCGCGGAGCGCTGCTTGATAACTACCGCCGCCACGAAATGTATTTCAATACCTTTGGCGGAAATCCCGTTTCCTGCGCGGTTGCGCTGGCGGTGATCGACGTAATCGACGACGAAGATCTCGTCGCCAATGCAGCCGCTATCGGTCGTTACGTGCTGGACGGCTTCACCGAGCTGCAGGCGAAACATGAATTAATTGGCGACGTTCGCGGTCGCGGATTGTTCTTCGGTATTGAGCTCGTCAATGACCGCGAGACAAGGGAACCCGCCGCGGAACGGGCGCGCACCATCGTCAATGCGATGCGTCACAAGGGCGTGTTGATGAGCAAAATCGGCGAGCACGACAACGTTCTCAAGTTGCGGCCGCCCTTGTGCTTCTCCAGGGACAACGCCGATTTCCTGCTTGCAACTCTCGACGAAGTACTGGCGGCCGTATGACCGATTACTTTTCACTAAGTCCGGAAGATCAGGCAAAGCGGCTCGAATCGGCTGGTCACGAGGCCCTCGCGCACTGGGGAATTAACGGAGCCTCACTGGAACTGATCAAACATCGCGAAAACGCGGTATTCGGCGTCGAAAAAGGGGATTTAAAGGCAGCCCTGCGACTTCACCGGCACGGCTATCATTCCGACGATGAATTGCGCTCTGAATTACAGTGGATGCAGGCTTTGTCCGAGGCCGGCGTAAAAGTGCCCAATGTCATTCCGACGACGTCAAACGAGCTGTTTATCAGCCATTCCGCCAGCGGATTGCCGGGCACGTTGCAGATCGACCTTTTCGAATGGATAGACGGCGAGCAGCTTGGCTCGGTCGAACAAGGCATTGCCGATGCCGCCGGTGTCGAAGCGACCTATGCTGCGATCGGTGAATTGGCGGCGCGGGTTCACAACCAGGCGGCCTCATGGTCGCTGCCGGCGGGGTTTGTCCGCCATTCCTGGGATGCCGCGGGTCTCGCCGGCCAGAACCCGTTCTGGGGTCAGTTCTGGAAGCTGGATGCGGCGTCCAGAGCGGAAAGGAAGTTGCTGGAGCGAGCCCGCGACAGGGTGTTCGATGAACTTGGCAAGCTCCCGAAAACCTCTGATATGTACAGCATGATTCATGCGGATTTCGCGCCCGAAAACGTCATGGTGGATGGCGACGACGTGCGACTGATTGACTTCGATGATGCCGGGTTCGGCTGGCACCTGTTCGAGCTGGCTACGTCGCTGTACTTTATTAATGGCGAGCCATATTTCGACAACGCAAAAACAGCGCTTATCGAAGGGTACAGAAAACATCGACCATTGACCGATGAGGCGCTTGAATCACTGCCGCTGCATTTTCTTGCGCGCGGTTTTACTTATGTTGGCTGGGTTCATACCCGCCACGAAACGGAAACGGCTAAAGAGCTCACGCCGATGCTTCTGGCATTGGCTTGCGAGCTGGCTGATGAATATTTGAATCACTGACACGAGGTGTAAAATGAGCAAGAAATATGACATGACGATCGGTGGGAAAACGGTATCTGCTGATTCCTATGTAGACATTCGCAATCCTGCAAACACAGAGGAAGTCGTTGGTCAGGCACCGGTTGGTACCAAGCAACACCTCGACAAGGCGGTTGCCGCCGCCGCGAAAGCTTACAGCACGTGGCGCTTTTCGAGCGAAGAAGAGCGCGTCAATGCGTGTAACGCGATTGCCAAGGTCTGTACAGATCATGCGGATGAACTCGCGGTGCTGCTGACCAAGGAACAGGGCAAGCCTTTGGGCGGACTTGGATCCAGGTTTGAGATGGGCGGTTGCGCTGGCTGGGCCGGTTACACTGGCTCGCTGAGCCTGCCGGACAAGGTTCTTGAGGACAGTGCCGATCGGCACGTCGTGCAGAAACGGGTACCGCTCGGCGTGGTCGGCTCGATTACTCCCTGGAACTGGCCGCTTCTCATCGCGATCTGGCACATCGTGCCCGGTATTCGCACCGGCAATACCGTTGTTATCAAACCGTCTCCCTTCACGCCACTGAGTACGTTGCGCATGGTCGAGCTGATCAACGAAGCGCTGCCTCCCGGCCTGGTAAACGTGATTTCCGGCGGTGATGATCTCGGCGCGGAACTGACCAATCATCAAGGCATCGACAAGATAATCTTCACCGGCTCGATTGCGACCGGCAAGAAGGTCATGGCGAGTGCTGCAAAAAGTGTCACGCCGGTCACGCTGGAGCTGGGCGGTAACGATGCCGGCATCCTGTTGCCGGGAGAAGACCCGGCGAAGTTTGCCGAAGGCCTGTTCTTCGGCTCAATGATTAATTCCGGACAGACCTGCGGTGCACTGAAACGACTGTATGTGCATGAAAAGGATCTGGACGCGACCGTTGCCGCCCTGTCAGGGTTCGCCGCCAATATTCCGATGGGCGACGGCCTGGACGAGAGCAGCCTGCTCGGTCCGTTGCAGAATGAACGTCAATTCAAACGCGTTATCGAACTGGTCGAAGATGCAAAAGCTCATGGCGGAACCTGCGTAACCGGAGGTGAGCCGACCGGCGGCCCGAACTACTTCTATCCGGTCACCTTCGTAACCGGCATTTCCGATGGTGTGCGCCTGGTGGACGAGGAACAGTTTGGGCCGGTACTGCCGATAATTACCTACACCGACCTGGACGACGCCATTGCGCGTGCGAACGGAACGGACTTTGGCCTGGACGCATCCGTGTGGGGCAGCGACGCAAAAGAGACTGCGCGTGTTGCGGCGCAGCTCGAAGCGGGCACCGTGTTTATCAACAAGCATGCCGAAATCGCGCCGAACGTACCGTTTGGCGGTATCAAGTGCTCGGGACTCGGCGTCGAGTTTGCCGAGGAGGGTCTGGCGGCATATACGTCAATCAAGATAATCAATGCAGCGGCGTAGCGTCATGAGAAAAATAATTTGTCTATCTGTGTTATTCGCGTCGTCGGCGTTCGGGCAATTGCAGCCCGAGCCGACCGGCCGGATCGAATCGTTGCCGGCTAGCTATCCCGAGAGCTGGATTCTGCTTCAGGACGGCGCATTTTTTCACATGCTCAACGGCAAGGTTATTGTCGTCGATGCGGCATCGGATGATTCGGCCGGGCGCGTCAAGGGAATGTTTAACACGTCATTCATCGCACAGTTCTACCAGTTGAAATCCCGGCCCGAGATAGTTATCGCCGAAACCTTCATGTCGCGCGGTAATCGTGGTGAACGCACCGATGTACTGACCATTTATGACAAGACCAGCCTCGCGCCCACCGGTGAAATTGTGATCCCGCCGAAGCGCTTCAGCGCAATGCCCACTAATTACAATCTGCAGATGCTGGATGACGAAAAAATCGGTCTGGTTTACAACTTCACGCCTGCGACCTCGGTTACGGTCGTCGATATGATCCAGCGCGAGTACCTGACGGAAATTCCCATTCCCGGCTGCTCGCTGGTCTATCCGATGGCCGGCCGCGCATTTGCTTCGCTGTGTACGGATGGCTCGATGTTAAGCGTCCAGCTTGATCAGGATGGCAACCAGGCATCATCGTCGCGCACGGCCGTTTTCTTCGATGCGAACAACGACCCACTGATGGAAAAGGCAGCGATGATTGACGGCATTGCCTACTTCCCTACATTTCTGGGTCGCGTAGTGCCGGTTGACCTGACCGGTACGGAGCCAAAAGTGGGCGAGGAGTGGTCGCTGATCGGCAACGAAGCCGGGGGCTGGCGTCCGGGTGGACTGGCGCTGACGGCAACGGATTCGTCCGGCCGTATGTATGTGCTGATGCATCCCGACGGTTACGAAGGTTCGCACAAGGATCCGGGTGTTGAAGTGTGGGTTTTCGATGTCAAGACCAGGCGCCGTGTGGATCGTATTGAGCTCGGCATGCCCGCTATCTCGATCGGGCTGACGCGCGGCGACAAGCCAATGCTCGTTGCAACGAATATTGAGCTGGAGATCGACGTCTACGATGTGGCCAGCGGCGAGTTTCAACGGACATTGAATGACACGGGCGCACAAACTCCGTTCCTGTTGCACGGTGCCCTTTAAGAGTTATGAGGACTAACGAATGAAATGGCTAAATGGATGGCTTGACAGATCTGCAGAATTTTCGACGCGAGGAATCGCTCAGCGAACGTCGCGTCGCGGTTTTCTTGGCAAGTTTGCGGGTGTAGTCGTCGGTGGCGCAGTCACCGTTCCACTGCTGCCCGTCGCACGTTCACAAGACAATCCGGCTCCGCTTGAAGAGGGTGACCCGAACAGCTGCGAATACTGGCGCTATTGCGCGATCGACGGTTTTCTATGCGGCTGTTGCGGTGGCTCCGTAAACTCATGCCCGCCTGGAACCGAAATGTCGCCGATTACCTGGATCGGTACTTGCGAAAATCCGGTCGATGGCAAGAGTTACATTGTTTCTTACAACGATTGCTGCGGCAAGTCGTCCTGTGGCAACTGCCTGTGCCAAAGGAACGAGGGCGACAGGCCCGTCTACAATCCGCGCGTTGCCAACGATATCAACTGGTGCCTGGGTACGAGCAGCTCTATTTATCACTGTTCGACGGCAATCGTCATTGGCACGGCGTTAGACGAATGAGCGCGGAAAAATTGAAGACCGTGCCCGGCTGGGCGATCGCGGCTGCGGCTCTGGTCCTGTTTCAGGCTGAAATCGGCAGGGCGGAATACAACGGTGATGCGTTCGCAACCTGTTCGGCTTGCCATCTGCCGGACGGCGTCGGCGTTCCGGGTGCATTTCCGCCTGTTCGTAACCGCGCGGCCCGCATAGCAGGACTGGAAGGCGGACGTGACTATCTCATCACCGTGCTGACTTACGGCCTCATGGGCACGATCACTGTCGATGGTCAGCAATATTTCGGTGTGATGCCTGGCAATGGAGGACCGATGTCTGCCGAGGATATTGCCGCGGCTCTGAACTACGTGGTCTTCGAACTGAATGATAACGACGCGACTGGCATCGAACCGTTTACTGCGGAAGAAGTTAGCGAAACGCAGGCCGCTGTCACGCTCAAAAGTCCGGCTGCAGCGGGTGCCATACGCAGCACGCTTGCTGAAAAGCATGGCGACCAGTGGCCGTAGTTCGTTTCATTCTGCCGATTTTGCTGGCGGCAGGAAGTGCGCTGGCCGATGACAGCCGGGCGCATGTCAATTACATGCTGCACTGCCAGGGTTGTCATTTGCCACAGGCAGAGGGTTTCGCCGGCAAGGTTCCCCGAATCAAGGATTTTGCCGGCTACTTTTTGCATTCCGCGGAGGGTCGCGAATTTCTGATTCGCGTGCCGGGCGTTGCGCAGTCAGCGTTGCGTGACGCTGAGGTGGCGGAATTGATGAACTGGTTGCTCGAAAGCTTCAGCGTTGAGCAGGCACCAGCTACGTTTGTGCGATTCACGGAATCTGAGGTTGCCGCGCTGCGAAAGTATCCAATTGGTGATCCGGCAACCGAGCGTGACAAAATTCTGCGTAACCTGGCTGCGGATATTCCGGATCTGGCTGTAAACCCCGCTAACAATCCTTAGAAGCGAGCAACATGTTATGGACGAATCGGCCCTGCTCAAAGAACCGGAGTTTCACAGGCTGCTCGTTCGGCGCTCGCGACTACGTTGGGGTTTTTCGGGGCTGTTAATCGGTGCCTACCTCGTCTGGGGCATCGGTGGGCTCTATTACGCGGAAGCCTATGCGACGCCGCTTGCGGGTTCGGCATTTCCCGCCGGTCTCGCGATGGGTTTGCTGATCATCGCTTTGTCGATCGTGTTTTCCATCATCTATGTTCGTGCGGTAAACCGGATTGAAGCCGAGGAATTCGGTGAACAGGAGAAGCACCGGTGAGCGCCTCGGGAACCAACCTGTCCGCGATAGTCGTATTTGTCGCGTTTGTATCGCTAAGTCTTTTTATCACCTGGTGGGCAGCAAAAAGAACGCATTCTGCCGGAGAGTTCTATACCGCGGGCGGCAAGATAACGGGTTTCCAAAACGGCCTGGCACTTGCCGGAGACTTTATGTCGGCTGCAACCTTCCTCGGGCTGACTGGCCTGGTCTTCATCGGCGGTGCCGACGCGATGCTCTATACGGTGGCGATTACGGTCAGCTGGGCGTTCATCCTTTTCGCATTTGCCGACCGCATGCGAAACCTGGGTCGCTACACGTTCGCGGACGTCGTGGCTTTTCGACTCCATCCGGAGCGGATGCGGGTCCTGGCTGCGATAGGCACATTGACAGTGGCCATTCCCTACCTGATTGCGCAAATGGTCGGCGCGGGTTCACTCATCGAAACCCTGTTCAATATTCCTTATCTGGGCGCCGTACTGATTGTGGGTACATTGATGACCGTCTACGTCGTTTTTGGCGGCATGCTGGCCACGACGTGGGTTCAGGTAACCAAGGCAGCGTTGTTGCTGGCGGGCGGTACGGCGCTTTTGTTCATGGTATTTTCGCAATTCGACTTTAGTATCGATGCCCTTTTCGAGCGAGCCGGCGAAGTCCATCCGCGTGGCAAGGGCATATTTCTGCCGGGCGTCTTGTACAACGATCCCATCAGTGTCGTGTCGCTCGGCCTGGCGTTCATCTGCGGTACTGCGGGGCTCCCGCACGTACTGATGCGTTTTTTTACCGTTCCCGATGCGATTCAGGCGCGTCGCTCCATCGGCTATGCCGTCGTCATCATCGGCTACTTTCAGGTCGCGATCATGATTGTTGGTTTCGGCGCTATTGGTTTGCTGATTGGTCAGGCTGACTATGTCGATAACGTCGGGAGAATCGCCGGTGGCGCAAACATGGTATCGATCCACCTGTCGCGACTGGTCGGCGGGGACGTGTTCTTCGGACTCATAGCGGCGGTGGCATTTGCGACGATTCTCGCTGTGGTCGCAGGGATACTTTTATCGGCGTCCGCTGCCGTGGCTCACGATTTTTACTCTCGCGTCATCCGCAAGGGGGAAATTTCGGATGCATCGGAGGTCACCGTTTCGCGTTGGGCGACCGTTTGTATCGGTGCGATAGCTATCGCACTGAGTCTTCTTTTCAAGAGCGTCAATGTTGCGGTGTTGTCGACAATTGCGCTTGCGATCGCGGCCAGCGTGAATTTCCCGGCGATATTTCTGGCATTGTTCTGGAGCGGCCTGACAACCCGTGGCGCGCTTGCCGGCGGCGCGACGGGCCTCGTCGTTGTCATTGTGCTCGTGGTGCTGAGTCCGACCGTCTGGGTCAACGTACTGGGAAATGCCACTGCAATCTTCCCGTATGCATACCCGACCCTGTTTTCCGTCGCGGCAGCATTTGCCGTGACAATCCTGGTCTCGTTAACGGATAAATCGGCACGCGCGACAATCGATCGCGCCGCTTTTCCTGCGCAACTCGTAAGAAGCGAGGTTGGCGAGAGACTGTGAAGAAGACAGGTTCAAATTCGAAACTGTTTGAACAACCAGCTGGAGAGAGACGTGGTTAATCGAGTTCCCAATCCTGGCGATCTGGAGCCAATCGAAAAGGCAAGTATTGACGAACTAAGAAACCTGCAGCTTAAGCGGCTCAAGTGGTCTATCGCCCATGCCTACAATAATGTCGGCCCTTATCGATCGAAATGTGAGGCAGTGGGTGTGTCGCCGGCAGACCTGAACGCGCTCGAGGACCTCGCGAAGTTTCCCTTTACCGTCAAAGACGACCTTCGACAGGCCTACCCGTTTGGCATGATTGCGGTTCCACAACGCGATGTCGTCAGAGTGCACGCCTCCAGCGGCACAACCGGCAAACCGACGGTTGTCGGCTACACAAGAAATGACATCGAGGTTTGGGCTACCGTCGTGGCGCGTTCAATACGCGCCAGCGGCGGCGGACCTGATGACAAGATTCACGTGGCCTACGGCTACGGACTTTTTACCGGCGGCCTGGGCGCACATTACGGCGCGGAGAAACTTGGCGCCATGGTTATTCCGATGTCCGGCGGCCAGACGCCGAAACAGGTGCAGCTTATCCAGGATTTCGAACCCGATATTATTATGGTGACGCCCTCATACATGCTGAATATTGCCGATGAATTTGAACGCCAGGGCCTGGATCCGGCAAAGTGTTCACTGCAGGTCGGCATATTTGGCGCAGAGCCGTGGGGTGATGCAATGCGAGCTGAAATTGAAGCGCGTTGCGGCCTCGACGCCGTGGATATTTACGGACTGTCGGAAGTTATCGGTCCCGGTGTTGCGAACGAGTGCATTGAGACCAAAGACGGACCAACCATCTGGGAAGATCACTTCTATCCCGAAATAATCAATCCCGAAACGGGTCAGCCGGTTCCGGACGGCGAAATGGGAGAGCTCGTATTTACATCGCTGACCAAAGAGGCGTTGCCTGTCATTCGCTATCGTACCCGCGACCTGACACGCCTTTTGCCAGGCACGGCACGAACGATGCGACGTATGGACAAAATCACCGGTCGTAGCGATGACATGCTCATTATTCGGGGTGTCAATGTGTTCCCGACGCAAATAGAGGAACGCGTATTGGCAGTCAGCGCGTTGGCCCCGCACTACCAGATTCGGGTTTCGCGCGAGAAACAGCTCGATGTGATCAGTGTGCAGGTCGAGAAGACGCTCGCCGCTGCCGGTGCGGATTCCGCTGCGATCGCCAGCGAACTCAGGAAGGGTATCAAGGACTACGTCGGCGTCAGCGCGACAATCGTGGTCTGCGAACCTGGTGAGGTCGCTCGCTCTGAGGGAAAAGCCGTTCGCGTGATCGACGAACGCTAATACAAACAATAACTTGAAAACCTGGACGCGGCTTGTCAGGATGCCAAAGAGAGTTATTTTAGGCTTAAAATGTTATCCTCGGCAGCGCCCCGTCACAAACAGATAGACTCGATGCATGGCTGAACGCTCCTTCCGAAAAGAAGTCGAAAAATTGCGCATCGGAGCCGGCGAAGAGTTCGCCGGTGAGGGTATCCTGGCAATCACCAAGGCGCTGCTGCAGTCGGGCGTTGCCTACGTCGGTGGCTACCAGGGATCGCCGATATCGCACCTGATGGATGTGCTGTCGGACGCCCAGGATATTCTCGGCGAACTCGGCATCCATTTCGAAACCAGCGCCAACGAAGCGACTGCCGCCGCCATGGCCGCCGCCTCGGTGAACTATCCACTTCGCGGCGCCGTCACCTTCAAATCGACTGTTGGCACGAATGTCGCGAGTGACGCGCTGGCGAACCTGGCATCCGGCGGTGTGACCGGCGGTGTCGTTGTGATCGTCGGTGAAGACTATGGCGAAGGTTCCAGCATCATGCAGGAACGCACACACGCATTCGCCATGAAAAGCCAGATGTGGCTGCTTGATCCTCGTCCAAATATTCCGGGAATCGTGAAGACCGTCGAAAAGGCTTTTGAATTATCGGAAGCCAGCAACACGCCGGTCTTTCTGCAAATGCGCATTCGTTCCTGCCATGTGCACGGAACGTTTGTCGCAAAAGACAACGTGCGACCGTCACCGTCGTTGCGCGACGCAATGGAAAATCCCCGGCGGGACCTGAGCCGCATAGTACTGCCTCCCGCTTCGTTTCTGCATGAACGTGAGAAAGTCGACAAGCGCTGGCCGGCCGCAGTTGAGTTTATAAAGACCAACGGCCTGAACGAGATGTTCGACGGCAAACGCCGCGATATCGGCATCATCGTGCAAGGTGGATTGTACAATTCGTTGCTGCGCACCCTGGAGCGCCTGGGTCTGGCGGACACGTTCGGCGGCACGGAAATTCCGATTTATGTACTGAATGTTGCCTACCCGTTAATCGACGACGAGATTGTCTCATTCTGCAGAGGCAAGAATGCCGTTCTGCTGGTGGAGGAAGGTCAGCCGAATTACATTGAACAGGCCATCGGCAATATCCTGCGCAACGCAGATTCGTCGACGGCGCTGATGGGCAAAGCGGGTCTTCCCATGGTAGGAGAATATACCGCCCAGGTGTTGCGCAAAGGCGTCGTAAAGTTCCTGGAAACACACCTGCCCGTGTTCAGCCCACCCCAAGATCCGATGCAACAGGTCGCTGGATTTATCAGCGAAATTGAAGGTTTCGTTCCACCGCGACCGCCCGGCCTTTGCACTGGTTGCCCGGAGCGACCAGTTTTTGCGAGTCTGAAGTTGTTGCAGGAGGAGATGGGTGATTTTCACGTCAGCGCGGATATTGGCTGTCACCTGTTTTCTATTTTGCCGCCGTTCAATATCGGTAACACGACCATGGGTTACGGACTCGGGGCAGCAGGCGCGTCCGCATTTAACACCGAGAGTGACAAACCAGCGATCTCGATCATGGGCGATGGCGGATTTTGGCATAACGGTCTTACCAGCGGCATCGGCAATGCAGTGTTTAATAAAAGCGACGGCCTGACGATCGTCGTCGACAATAATTATTCTGCAGCGACCGGTGGGCAGGACCTGCTTTCCAGTAAAGGCGAAACTGGCAAGCGCAGTACCCGGCACCCTATTGAAAAGGCCGTGCGTGGCGTCGGTGTCAAGTGGGCCAAAACGGTCCGGACCTACGACATTGGTGAAATGCGCAAGGCGCTGAAGGAAGCAGTGACGACGAAAGGCACTGGTCCGAAAGTATTGATTGCTCAATCCGAATGCATGCTTAACCGGCAACGTCGTGAAAAGCCACTTTTTGCCCGGGCGGTGGCTGACGGTAAGCGTGTGGTGAAGGAAAGATTCGGTGTCGATGCTGATACCTGTACCGGCGACCATGCCTGTATTCGCCTCAGTGGTTGTCCGTCATTGACCGTTAAACCCAACCCCGATCCGTTAAAGCGACAACCGGTGTCCTATGTCGACAACAGTTGCGTAGGTTGCGGAAACTGCGGCGAAGTGGCACACGAGGCCGTACTCTGTCCTTCGTTTTACAAAGTTGAAGTCGTTTTGAACCCGAATTGGTTCGATCGATTGCTGTGGGACGTTCGCCGCAAGTTCATTGCCTGGTTGCAGCGTCGCGCCGGTCAGCGCCAATTGGTAACAGAGTAATGGAAGACAGTCGTCACGATCGACCCATCTCCGTTGCGATGCTCGCGCTCGGCGGACAGGGTGGCGGCGTTTTGACGGGTTGGCTGGTGGAGACGGCGGAAGCGAACGGCTACCTCGCTCAGTCGACTTACGTCGCCGGTGTTGCGCAACGAACCGGTGCGACAGTTTATTGTGTCGAGATGTTTCCACGGCATGTTGCCGAGGCTGCAGGCAAAACCCCGGTGTTCACTCCGTACCCGATACCCGGAGACGTTGACCTGGTTATTGCGGGTGAGATGGCCGAAACCGGCCGCGCTATCGAGAAAGGCTTTGTTACGCCGAATATTACGACGCTGATCGCAAGCAGCCATCGCGTATATTCCATGCCTGAAAAAGAAGCCCTTGGTGATGGCATTGTCGACCTGGCAAAGGTAGCGGATGTTGCAGCGCGTGCGGCGAGGCAATTCGTCTGTTTCGATATGCAGAAAGCGGCGGACGAAACAGGCAGCGTGGTTAGCTCCGTAATGTTGGGGGCGATTGCGGCCAGCGGCGCGTTGCCTTTCGAGCGACAGGCATTCGAAGACACGATTCGTAATACCGGCAAAGCGGTCGAATCGAACTTGCGCGGATTTGCGGCGGGATTCAATGGCATCGGGAATGCACCTGCGGCGAGTGAACGTGAATCTGCACAAAAGACTGTCCTGCCGGATGCCGATAGTCGCGCTCTGGCAGCCCGGATCAGATCGGAGTTGCCGGCCGCGGTCGGCGAGATCGGACTGCACGGCACTTTGCGCGTGCTTGATTACCAGGATAGTCGCTATGCTGACGACTATATTGACAGGCTGATTACCTTCGCGAAGCTGGATAAGGCTGATGCCGACTTCTCATTGACGAAAGAGGTCGCCCGTCAACTGGCTTTGCAGATGTCGTACGAAGACACTATTCGCGTGGCGGATCTGAAAACGAGAAGCGCGCGGATTGGGCGGATTCGCGAGCAGGTGGCCGTCACCGATGAGCAGCCGCTACGAGTTGTTGAGTATTTCCATCCGCGAATTGAGGAAGTCTGCGACACGCTGCCGGCGTTTCTTGGTTCGGCGATCCTGCGCTCGACATTCTTGCGGCGACTTCTTGCCCCATTCTTTCGCAAAGGGCGCAACATTGCCACGACCAGCATGTCGGGATACCTGTTCCTGCACTTCGTGGCGAAGATGAAGCGATTTCGGCGCGGGACCTATCGTTTCCACCAGCAACAGATACTTATCGACGACTGGCTGGAAAGGGTGTCCTCGGCTGCTCTGCACGATTACGATTATGCGTTGTCGATCGCGCGCTGCATTGAAATTGTGAAGGGCTATGGCGATACCTACGAGCGTGGTCTGTCACGTTATCGCGCAACTATTGGCGCGACAGACCAGTCAAGGAGTGCCGACGCGGTACGCCGCCTGCATCGCGCGGCGCTCGCCGATGAGAAGGGTAATGTATTCAGGGAAACCCTGGCGTCGATGGAGGCCAATGGATGAACACCCGGGTATCACAGAACGATGTAAAGAACCGGAGTCGGTAGCTTGAGTTGGTATGAAGGAAAACACGCATTGGTCACGGGCGGTGGCAGCGGCATTGGTGCGGCTGTCGCAAAGATTCTCAAGGATAAAGGGGCGGCGGTTACGATTGTTGGCCGCAGTCATCAAAAGCTGGTGGCAAAAGCAGCGGAACTTGACGTGTCCTGCCAGGTAGCCGACGTTTCCGAGCGGCAAGAGGTCGGGGCAGCATTCGCCCGCGCCGTAGCGGCGAATGGCCCGATCGGGATTCTGGTCAATAATGCCGGCGCCGCGGAAGCAATGCCGTTTGCAAAAATGGATAACAATCATTGGGATGCCATGATCGCCGTAAACCTGACGGGCGTGTTTAATTGCACCAGTGCGGCTATCCCCGGAATGCTTGCCAATGGCGGCGGGCGGATCGTGAATATCGCCAGCACGGCGGCGCTGACCGGGTATGCCTATGTCTCGGCGTATTGTGCGGCCAAGCACGGTGTGATCGGCCTGACCCGCGCACTGGCTCTCGAGTACGCGGGCAAAGGCATTACGGTCAACGCGGTTTGTCCCGGTTATACGGATACCGCGATTGTCCGTGACGCCATTGAGCGGATTGTCGGTGCAACCGGTCGTAGTCACGAACAGGCGCTGGCTGACCTCGTTAAATCAAACCCGCAGGGACGCCTGATTCAACCCGAAGAAGTAGCCGACACGGTCATCTGGCTGTGCCGGCAGGAGTCGATGAACGGACAGGCAATTGCCGTGGCCGGTGGCGAAGTGATGTGAGAACAATACGATGAAGGCGAACGACATAAACCCAAAGCATTTTCTCTGGCAAACCAATGCCAATGGCGTAGCGACGGTTACCCTGAACCGACCCGAACGAAAGAACCCGCTGACGTTTGATTCCTACGCGGAACTGCGGGATACGTTTCGTTCACTGGTCGCAGACGAGCAGGTAAGGGCTGTCGTAATTACCGGTGCCGGCGAGAATTTTTGCTCCGGCGGCGATGTGCACGAGATTATCGGGCCGCTGACGAAGATGGACATGAAAGGCCTGCTCAACTTTACCCGGATGACGGGCGATCTCGTCAAGGCTATCAGGCAGTGTCCGCAGCCGGTTATCAGCGCGATCGATGGAGTCTGCGCCGGTGCGGGGGCGGCAATCGCTATGGCAAGTGATTTGCGTTTCGGAACGCCTCGTGCCAAGACGGCATTTTTGTTTACACGCGTAGGTCTCGCCGGGGCCGATATGGGCGCCTGCGCGATTCTGCCCAGAATTATCGGCCAGGGTCGGGCGTCCGAGCTGCTATTTACCGGTCGCGCCATGAGCGCCGAGGAAGGTTTGAGCTGGGGCTGGTTCAATTCACTCTTTACGCCGGACGAATTGCTGTCGCAAACCGAAGTAGCCGCGCGCCGACTTGCGAGCGGTCCAAATTTCGCCCATGCCATGACAAAGAACCAGCTGAACATTGAGTGGGACATGTCGATAGATGAAGCAATCGAATCGGAAGCGCAGGCACAGGCAATCTGCATGCAAACGGCTGATTTCGAGCGCGCTTACAAGGCTTTCGTCAACAAGTCGAAGCCCGAATTCGAGGGTGACTAGTCCATGAGCGACAAGAGCTACCTCGACTGGCCGTTCTTCGAAGGTCAGCACCGGGATCTGAAAGCGGCGCTCGAAAGCTGGTGCGAGCAGCAAGCGTTCCGCCACGAGGGAAATATTGACGACATATGTCGCGAACTCGTTGCGGCGCTCGGAGCCCACGGAATTCTGCGAAATTGTGTGCCTGCCGCCTGGGGCGGCACCTCCGATCGGCTGGAAGTAAGAAGCCTTGCGCTGTGTCGCGAAACGCTCGCCTACCATTCGGGTCTTGCCGATTTTGCGTTTGCGATGCAAGGGCTTGGAAGTGGCCCGATTTCGCTGTTTGGATCTGAAGCGCAGCGTACCCTTTATTTGCCGGCGGTCGCCGCTGGAAAGAAGATTGCAGCATTTGCCTTGTCGGAAGCCGATGCAGGCTCTGATGTTGCGGCGATGGCGACGACAGCAATCGCTTCGGGCGATGAATTTGTGATGGACGGGGAAAAAACCTGGATTTCGAATGGCGGTATTGCCGATTTTTACTGCGTCTTTGCACGCACGGGCGAAGCGCCCGGCGCGCGGGGATTAAGCGCTTTTGTCGTCGACGCCGCAAACGCCGGGCTATCCGTCGTTGAGCGAATCGAGACAATGGCACCGCATCCGCTTGCGACCATAAGGTTTTCGAATTGCCGCGTGCCTAAGGCCGCGATGATCGGCAAGCCGGGTGACGGATTCAAGGTGGCCATGGCGACTCTGGATGTTTTTCGCACAACGGTTGCAGCAGCTGCGTTAGGATTTGCACGACGTGCGCTTGACGAGGCGCTGCGGCACACCAGCAAACGGCATTTATTTGGCGCACCATTGAGCGCATTGCAGATGACCGAAAGTTCGATTGCGGAGATGGCTACCGAAGTGGATGCGAGCGCGCTGCTCGTATACCGATCGGCGTGGGCAAAGGATTGCTATCAAGACCGGGTCACGCGTGAAGCGGCGATGGCAAAGTTATTTGCGACTGAAGCGGCGCAAAGAATCATCGATCGCGCCGTCCAATTGTACGGTGGCGCAGGGGTTACCAAAGGCAACATGGCGGAAAGCCTTTACAGGGAGATACGCGCGCTGCGTATCTATGAGGGAGCAAGCGAAGTTCAGAAGGTCATCATTGCACGGCAAACCTACAGCGGAAGGGATAAATGAAACAATTACTACCGGACGGTTGGCCGCGGCCAAGCGGTTATTCGAACGGCATTCTCGCGGACGGGAAGCAGGTGTACGTTGCCGGCATGATCGGATGGAATGAAAGCGGCGACTTCGCTGACGGTTTCGTGGAACAGCTGGCCCAGACGCTCCACAACACTGTGGCAGTTCTGGCCGCGGCGGATGCCGGTCCTGAAAACATCGTTCGTATGACCTGGTATGTTAAAGACCTCGATGCGTACCGGAACAATCTTGCGAATATCGGCAAGACGTATCGCGAGATCATGGGCAAGAATTTTCCGGCAATGGCGGTGGTCGGCGTGACCGGACTGGTCGAGCCAAACGCGTTGCTTGAGATTGAATCGACCGCGGTTATTCCTTGCTAGCCGAACGACGTGTTTTGAGCAGCAGGGTCTGCAGATTCTGCATATCCGTGCTTGACAGGTCGGATAGCATCTCCGCAAGCCAGGCTTCGTGATGCTGCGCCATTTCGTTGAACTCGTTGCGTCCTCGATCGGTCAATTCAATGTACTGGACGCGACGGTCATGTTCGGCGCGGGTTCTGGTAACGAATCCGTTTTTTTCGAGTCGGTCGATAACGCCCGTAACGTTGCCGTTCGACACCATCAGTTTTCGCGACAGCTCGGACATCGTCATTTGCTGGCCGGTTCTTTCGAGTTCGGAAAGCACATCAAACTGCGGCAGGGTTACGGCGAAAGTTTTTCTCAGATGCGAACGCAACTGCTGTTCAATCACGGTTTCGCAGGACAAAAGCCGCAACCAGGTACGCAGGGCCTCCTTGCTGCTCGGTGCGTCCAATGAGCTTAATTTTTCTTTTTGATTCATAAGGATAGCGTGTTCCGACCAGGCGCATTCCAAATCAATAATAGCGTGCCCGCGGTGCAATTGCGAACCTCAAATAAATCATTGTCGATTTTTTACAGTGAGTTATTTTATATATATAATAATATCCGATCGCCCAACACCGCGATCGCAGCTCAAATTCGGGAGTGCCAGAAATGAAGAGTGGCGGGGAGCCGAACCAAGCAACGGAGCGCCTCGTTACGATTCGCTTTCCGCAGGTTGACCCGGCTGGCATCATCTTCTACCCGCGTTACTTCGAACTGGTCCAGCGGTACTTCCCGGACATCCGGTTTGGCGGCCCGCCTGCGGCCATCAAGACCCGGTTCCTGAAACCAAACCGCCTCGGTGACCGTATCCATTGCACGGTCGTGCAGGGTCCTGGTGAGAACGGCTGGTCGGTCAGCGGTAGCATGAACGGTCAGGAATATTTTTCGATGCGCCCGTTCGAGCCAACGGAAAACCTGGCGGCAGATTTCAGTGCCATGGCGCCTCCCGTGTTCAGGACACGAACGGAGTCGCTGGGGGAATGGGCGTGTGGTATTTCCGGCCACATGCATTTGTCGCGTTATTTCGAATACCTGAACATGGCCATTGAAGAATGGTTTGAGGAAACTCTGGAAATGCCGTTTCATGAACTGCATGTCGGGAGCGGGGTAGGTATACCAACGGTTCAGTTCAAAACACAGATAAGAAACCTTCCATCCATGGGGGACAAAATTTCGATAGGCATTACACCGACCGCGATCGGCGTTCGCGCGATGACTTTCAGGAGCTGGTTGCTGGGAACCGATGAGCGTTTCATTGAAAACGAACAAGTTGTGGTTTTCGTTCGTATGCTCGAAGACGGGTATGAGTCGATTCCGATACCGTCGGGCCTCAGGCAACGGTTCGAGTCTCAGGTTGTAACTTCCAGGGAGCACGGTTAACGATGTGGCGGCCTGAAGAACGGATAAAGTATGAGCCGCGACCGGGTCGCTGGCCGTCGCGCGATGAGGCGGCACAATCGAAGTTGTTCAGCCCGATCGATGTCGGCCGATTGCGCCTCGAGCAAAGAACGTGGGTTCCCGCAATGGTGCCCTGGCGGGCAACGGATGACGGTATGGTTACGCCGGATGTGCTGGACTGGTACCGCCGGTACGCTGAAGGCAAGCCTGGCGCCATTGTCGTTGAGGCAACCGGTATTCGCGATATACCCAGCGGGCCACTGTTACGAATCGGTGATGATCGATTCCTGCCAGGCCTGAAGGACCTGGTCAGGACAGTTCGGGAGGCAAGTGAGGGCGAGACCCGGCTACTTATCCAGATTATCGACTTCCTGCGGATCAATCGCCGACCGGTGGCCGAGAAATATTTTCAGCAATACCTGCAAATTACGGACAGGCACCGGGCCTATTTCTATGACAAGCTGAGTGACGACGAAATACGTAGCAAGCTTCTGGAACTCGGCGATGACGCGCTCGCGCAGGCGCTGAGCAGTCGCGAATACGAGTCCCTTACCCGCGGTTATCGTGAGCGGGTTTCCGATACGGATCTGGTGCATATCCGCGAGCTGCCGGAGACGCTGCCGCCGCTGTTCGCCGCCGCAGCGAGTCGCGCCATGGCGGCCGGTTTCGATGGAGTCGAATTGCATTACGCGCATGCCTATACGATGGCTTCGTTTCTTTCCGCACGCAATACGCGTGCCGATGGCTACGGCGGCGACCGGGCTGGCCGCCTTAGACTCCCGCTCGCGGTGTACTCCGCGGTGCGATCTGCTGTTGGCGAAGACTTCGCCGTCGGCTGTCGCTACCTCGCTGACGAAATTATCGAGCGCGGATCCGATGTCGATGATGCCGCGTATTTCGGCATTGAATTTGCCAGGGCTGGCATGGATTTCCTGTCACTTTCCCGTGGCGGTAAATTTGAAGACGCAAAACAACCGAAAGTTGGTGCAGCCGCTTATCCCTATACCGGCCAGAGCGGATACGAGTGCATGCCACAGTACATTTCGGATAAAAAGGGACCGTTTGGCCGCAATTTGCCGGCTACCGCGACAGTAAGGCGAGCGATCCGCGAGGCTGGATTCAGCACGCCGGTCGTGGCGGCAGGTGGCATACACGGTTTTGTCGAAGCTGAACGTATATTGACGGAAGGCGAGGCTGACATCATTGCTTCCGCCAGGCAGTCAATTGCGGATCCCGACTGGTTCCTGAAAATGCGCCTCGGTTGCGGCGAGCAGGTGCGCGTCTGCATCTTCTCAAATTACTGCGAAGCCCTGGATACACGACACAAGCAGGTAACCTGCGAATTGTGGGATCGCGAAGACAAGGACAAACCGGGCGTGACGCTGTCGTCTGACGGTAAAAGACGTTTGCTTCCGCCACCCTGGCAGAGACAGGATTCATGACGTCCGTTGCGACGCGAGGAACGGTCTATCGTGAATTCGAGAATGCCGTGTCGAAACATGGTTCGCGGCCGTTCCTGCGGGTTCCGGTGGACAGCGCAACCAAATATTCGGAAGGTGCAGTTGCGTACACGTACGCACAAGCAAGGTCACGCGTGGCTGATCTTGTCGCCGGCTATGCGGCCGCCGGCATAGCGATCGGCGATCGTGTCGCGGTGGCATTCGACAGCCGCCTTGAAGTTTATCTGCATCTGCTCGCCCTGAACGCGTTGGGTGCCAGTATGGTGCCGCTAAATTCAGCGGCAACCGACGCCGAGCTGCTGCATATCGTCGGCCATAGTGACGCCAGGTTGCTCGTGTGTCTGCCGGAACTGGCGCAACGTTTTCAGTTGTTGGCTGGCAATCCTGGCATCTGCGATGTCAGGACGGAAGCCATGCTGGCCGTCGATACCGCACCGCAACAAGAAGCGGTCGGCGACCTCACAACGGAAGCGGCGCTCCTGTATACGTCCGGAACCACCGGCAAACCAAAAGGCTGCATGCTTTCCAACGAATATTTTCTGGCAATTGGCGAATGGTATACAGGCCTGGGTGGTATTTGCGCGCTCGATGAAAATGACCGGCTTCTGACGCCGCTGCCTCCTAATCACATGAATGCGCTGTGTACCTCGTTCACCGCCATGATGCTTTGCGGCGGCTGCGTCATCCAGGCCGATCGTTTTCACCCCCGTACCTGGTGGCACACGGTGCGTGAGGAAAAAGCCACCGTCATCCATTGCCTGGGCGTCATGACGGCGATTCTGCTCACCCTTCCGGAGGCGGAGTCCGACAACTTTTCGGGGCAGATAAAATTCTGTTTCGGGCCTGGCTCGGACCCAAAGCACCAGGGGCTATTCGAACAGCGTTTTGGCTTCCCGCTGATCGAGGCCTGGGCGATGACGGAGTCAGGCGCTGGCGGCATGACAATCGCATACAGGGAGCCGCGGCACGTCGGCAAGCGCTGTATCGGCAGGCCGATTGAAAGCACCGACTACCGTATTGTTGACGAGCAGGACCGGGATATGCCGCCGGGCGAGGCTGGTGAATTACTGGTTCGATCGAAAGGTGATAATCCGCGGCGCCGATTTTTCAGCGGCTATTACAAAGACCCGGAAGCGACCGAGGACGGCTGGAAAGGCGACTGGTGGCATACGGGCGATGTCGTCAGGGAAGGCGCTGACGGCTCGCTATTTTTTGTCGACCGGCGCAAGAATGTTATCCGACGCAGCGGTGAGAATATTGCGGCGGTCGAGGTCGAGGCTGTCCTGCTGCAGCATCCGCTGGTGGCCGGCTGTGCGGTTTGCGCGGTTCCGGACGAGATCCGTGGTGATGAGGTTTTTGCTTTCATAATCAATAAGAAAGCGCTGGATGAGCGCGAAATATTCGATCATTGCATGGCGCTTCTGACATACTTCAAGGTACCTGGATACATCGCTTTCGTGACCGAGTTGCCGCTCACCGCGTCACAGAAAGTCAGCCGTGGCGAAATCAGGCAGATGGCCCGGGATTGCATTGCGACCAACGCATGCGTCGATCTCAGAGAATTGAAGAAAAGAAGAAACATCTAAGTGGGGAAGTCGACATACAGGCGGTCAGGTTACGAGGGTATCGTTGTTACGGCCCCGGTCAGCGTACCGTACGAGCGTTATTCCCCCGAACCGGCGCACTGGTGGCTTGCGAGGGCACTGTCGGAACTCGGCAAGGTCAGCGGACTGGTTGCCAGTGACGTTGACGGTCTCTGCGTTTCTTCATTTACGTTGTTTCCCGATACCGCAGCGGGATTAACCCAGCATTTCGGCCTGGTACCCCGCTGGCTCGATCACGTGCCGACCGGCGGCGCTTCGGGCGTCGTCACATTGCGGCGCGCGGCGCGGGCCGTGCAATCCGGCGATGCGAACATCGTGGCCTGTTTGTCCGGCGATACGAATCATGTGGATTCCTTTCGTGCCATGCTGACGACGTTCAGCCGCTTTTCCCAGGATGCATCCTATCCTTATGGGTCGGGCGGCCCGAACGGCAGCTTTTCGCTGATGACCAGCAATTACATGCGTACTCACGACATCACGCGCGCAGACTTCGGGAAAATCTGTGTGGCGCAACGCGACAATGCCTTGAAATATCCGCACGCAATGATGAAGAAACCGCTGACGCTCGATGATTATATGAACGCTCGCCTTATAGCCGATCCGATTGCGCTTTATGACTGCGTCATGCCATGCGCCGGCGGCGAGGCGTATCTCGTTATGCGTGAGGAAGACGCGAAGGCTCAACGACTGCCTTGTGCTCACATACTCTCGACGGTGGAGCGACACAATTCGTTTCCGGACGACCCGATTCAGATCCGCGGCGGCTGGGCACTGGACGTTGACGAATTGTGGGCCTTGTCGGGGATACGGCCGGACGCTGTCGACCTGTTGCAGACCTACGACGATTACCCGGTTATCAGCGTCATGCAAATGGAAGACCTGGGCTTTTGCGAAAAAGGCGCCGCGCACGATTTCATCCAGTCAAATACCTTTACCTATGACGGTTCATTTCCGCACAACACATCAGGCGGTCAGCTTTCTGTGGGCCAGGCGGGAGCGGCCGGGGGTTTCCTTGGACTTGTCGAGGCCATCCGGCAGTTGACCGGCGGGGCAATAGACAACGCGGTGCCAGGAGCCCGCTACGCAGCGGTGTCCGGTTTCGGCATTATCAACTTCGACCGGGGCCTTTGCTCCGGCGCCGCGATTCTGGAAGCCGCATGACGGAAGCGCTACAGAAACCGCCGAAGAAAAACCCGCAGCGACGGACCGACTCGCCGACATTGCCGCCGTTTGCAAGAAGTCGAAAAGCCATCGCGTTTACTACAGCCGCTGCCGAGGGAAGATTTGCCCTGCAGGTCTGTGCAGATTGCGATCATGTGTCATACCCGCCGCGCGAGGTTTGTCCGAAGTGCTGGTCGATGGACCTGCAGTGGCGGGACATTCCGGACGGTGGAAAATTGATTGCCGAAACGACCTTGCGAACCAGCGTCAATACCTATTTTCGTGAGCGCATGCCGTGGCGAATAGGCACGATTCAGCTCGACGCAGGCCCGTCGGTGCTGGCGCATGTCCACGGCGACGTGGGCGAATTCGAGCGGGTGAGAATGATTGCCCGAACCGATAAATCCGGTCAGGGCGTTATGCTGGCATTGCCCGAGAAGGAGACTCCGAACATGGCTGACGATCGACAACTTCGTACGCTGACCTGCAATCCGAAATATCGACGCGCGCTAGTGACGGACGGGCGAACCGAACTCGGTCAAAGAACCGTGCGCGCACTGGCAGAGGCAGGGGCCAGCCGCATATTCGTTGGCATCGCCGAGGAATGGCGTCCGTACCCGGGGAGCGAGGAACTCCGCAACATCCCGGGCGTTGAAATCATGCCGCTTGATGTCACCGATACGATATCAGTCAACGAACTGGCGGCGGAGATGGGCGACAAGGCCGATATTCTCGTCAATACAGCCGAGTATGTGCGACCAGGTTCGCCGATGCAGCGCCACGGGGTAACTCTCGCGCGGGACGAAATGGAGACGAACTATTTTGGTTTGCTGCGCCTGATCCAGGCATTTGGCCCCGGAATGAAAGCGCGCGGCGCCGACGGCGACAACAGTGCATGTGCATGGGTTAACCTGCTGTCGGTCTATGCATTATCGAACTGGCCGGTGTATGGCACGACTTCTGCCAGCCAGGCGGCGGCGCTGTCCCTGAGCCAGTCGCTGCGCCGCGACTTCGCGGGCAGTGGCGTCAAGGTAATAAATATTCTGTTCGGCCCGCTTGAGGAATCCTGGCGCCAGCCGCTGCCGCCGCCGAAGGTAACTCCGCAACGACTCGCCGAGACCGTCATTCGTGCGCTGACGGAGGGTATCGAAAATGTGACGGTCGGACCGGTTGCAGAGGATATCGTGCGTCGCTACCGGGAAGACCCCTTCGTCCTCGAAAGAGAGTTGACGCAACTGCATATGGGCGCTTGAAAATGAGCTCGAAAAATTCAACGGCATTACAGGATCTGGCCAGCGCATTAATCGCAGGCAGTATTGAAACCGTCGACCTGACGCACACACTCGATCCCGATTTTCCGGTGATCGTGCTGCCACCCGAATTCGGCCAGTGCGCGCGATTTCGCGTGGAGGAAGTATCGCGTTACGACGAGCGTGGGCCGGCCTGGTATTGGCGGAATTTCACTTGCAGCGAGCACACGGGTACGCATTTCGACGCGCCGGTGCACTGGATTTCGGGTAAGGACCTGCCCGATGCGGCGGTTGACAGCATTCCGGCGGATGCCTTCGTCCGACCGGTTTGCGTCATTGACTGTTCCAGTGAATCGGCGGCGGACGAAGACTTTCTTTTGACGCCGGAATTTATTGAAGCCTGGGAAACGAAACATGGGGTAATTCCGCAAGGCAGTTGGGTGCTGATGCGCACCGATTGGTCGAAGCGTTCCGGTGCGGAGTACCTGAACATGCGTGACGACGGCGCGCATACCCCGGGACCGACAGGCGACGCGATCAGGCTACTGGTTGAGGAGCGGAAAATAATCGGTTTCGGAACCGAGACTGTCGGCACGGATGCTGGCCAGGCGACCCACCTTGCGCCACCGTACCCGGCCCATTACCTGTTGCACGGTGCGGGAAAATACGGGCTGCAGTGCCTGGCCAACCTTGATTTGCTCCCTCCGACCGGCGCCATC
>Ga0316195_10000114_pt1 | contig 25799 bp, 25 predicted proteins | sample Phised1_MG_FD_204937 | JGI IMG/M metagenome (GOLD analysis project Ga0316195, IMG submission 204937) | Coastal sediment microbial communities from Maine, United States - Phippsburg sediment 1 | ecosystem: Environmental > Aquatic > Marine > Coastal > Sediment | place: USA: Maine | collected...
GCCGGGGGTGTATGCCGGCGGCCGATCAGGCCGCCGCGTCGATTTTTAGTTGTGTGGCCTTGTTGGTGAATTCCCAGCCAAAGCCTTCGTTCTCGCGACCGAAATGGCCGTAGGCTGCCGTGGCGCGATAGATCGGCCGCAACAGGTCCAGCATTTCGCGGATGCCGTAAGGCGTCAGGTCGAAATGCTGTCGCACCAGCTGGGTCAGCCGATCCTGGGATACCTTGCCGGTGCCAAAGGTCTCGACGGTGATCGAAGTCGGTTCGGCAACGCCGATGGCATAGGAAACCTGCACTTCGCAGCGATCGGCGAGTCCGGCCGCAACAATGTTCTTTGCCACGTAACGGGCCGCATAGGCGGCCGAGCGGTCGACCTTTGAAGGATCCTTGCCGGAGAAGGCACCACCGCCGTGACGGGCCATGCCGCCGTAAGTATCGACAATGATTTTGCGACCGGTGAGCCCGCAGTCACCGACGGGGCCGCCTATTTCGAAGCGACCGGTCGGGTTGATGTGGTAGCGGGTGTTCTTGGTGAGCCATTCTTTCGGCAGTATCGGTTTCATGATCAGCTCCATCACACCTTCGCGGATAGCTTCGTTGCTGACCTCCGGATTGTGTTGCGTCGACAGCACAACGGCGTCGATCGCTACGGGCCGGTCATCTTCATACACAAGCGTGACCTGGCTTTTTGCATCGGGCCGCAGCCAGGAAAGTTCGCCTGATTTGCGGACCTGCGCCTGGCGTTCGACGAGCCGGTGCGACAACTGGATGGCGGCCGGCATGAGCACGTCCGTCTCGTTGGTTGCATAACCAAACATCAGGCCCTGGTCGCCGGCGCCCTGCAAGCGCGGGTCGCCGCGGTCTACACCCTGGGCTATATCCGGTGATTGCTTGCCGATGGCATTCAGCACCGCGCAGGATGCACCGTCGAAGCCCATCGTCGAGCTGTTGTAGCCGATGTCGAGCACGACCTGGCGAATGATTTCTTCGGCTTCGATCGTGGCGCTCGAAGTCACTTCGCCAGCGACGATTACGAATCCGGTCTTGACCATGGTCTCGACCGCTACGCGGGCCGCCGGGTCTTTCGTGAGCAATGCATCGAGAATTGCATCCGAAATCTGGTCTGCCATCTTGTCCGGATGGCCCTCGGAAACAGACTCGGAAGTGAACTGGTAACGTCTAGTCATGCGTCGGCCCTTGAGCTTTAAGTATTTGAACGGGTCGGGGATTATAACCGCGGATGCGGATTTGCCTATGTCCCGGCAGGTATTATTTGGGTTCGGTCTGGCCGTAACGCAACATTAAGTCAAAGAGGCGCCGGATTATTTGCCTCGTTTCGGCGAGTAGGCGACAATGCGCGGCCTTCGAGCCGGCCCGCGGCTCCCCCAATAATCAGACTGCAAAACAATGATGGCTTCGACACCAGAAACGGCTCTGAATAAGCCTTCGCGTCGCGATTTGGCTAATGCAATTCGTGCGCTTTCGATGGACGCGGTTCAGGCGGCCAACTCCGGCCATCCGGGCGCGCCCATGGGCATGGCCGACATCGCCGAGGTGCTTTGGAACAGTTACCTGAAACACAACCCCGGCAATCCCGAGTGGCCCGATCGCGACCGTTTTGTCCTGTCGAACGGCCATGGATCGATGTTGCTCTATTCATTGTTGCACCTCACCGGTTATCCGCTCGGCATCGACGAACTCAGGAATTTCCGGCAGCTGGGCTCACGCACGGCAGGTCACCCGGAGTACGAGCCGGAACTGGGCATCGAAACCACGACCGGGCCGCTCGGTCAGGGCGTTACCAACGCGGTTGGCATGGCGCTCGCCGAAAAAATGCTGGCAGCTCATTACAACCGGCCCGGGTTCAACGTGGTCGATCATCGCACCTGGGTGTTTCTCGGCGACGGTTGCCTCATGGAAGGCATCTCGCATGAAGCATGCTCGCTGGCCGGTACCCTGGGGCTTGGCAAGCTCATCTGTTTTTACGACGACAACGGTATTTCGATCGATGGCGAAGTCCACGGCTGGTTTACGGACGATACGCCTGCGCGGTTCCGTGCCTATGGCTGGCAGGTCATCGCGGATGTGGATGGTCACGATGCCGCTGCGATCAGCCGCGCCATCGAGCTGGCCACCGCGAATGCCGAACAGCCCACGCTGATCTGCTGCAAGACCATCATCGGCTTTGGCGCGCCGAACAAGCAGGGTACCGAGGCCACCCACGGGGCGCCGCTGGGCGCTGCCGAAGTTGCCGCTGCCCGCGAAGTTCTGGGCTGGCCGTACCCGCCGTTTGAAATACCGCCCGAAATTGCTGCGGCATGGGACGGTCGCGATCAGGGTGCGAAAGCAGAACGTGACTGGCAGCACCTGATGAAAGACTACCGTGCCAGGCACGCGGATCTCGCAGCCGAGCTGGAACGTCGGCTCGCCCGCCAGCTGCCCGCAGACTGGCAGGCGAAAGCAGCTGCCGCAATCGAAAAAATTGCTGCCGGCGACAAACCGCTTGCGACCCGCAAGGATTCGCAGGTTGCGCTGGAAGCGTTTGCGCCCCTGTTGCCTGAGCTGGTGGGCGGCTCCGCCGATCTGACAGGTTCCAACCTGACCAAGCACAGCGGTTCCGTTCCGGTTACGCGTGCCGAGGCGGCCGGCAATTACATTTATTACGGCGTGCGTGAATTTGCGATGGCTGCGATGATGAATGGCCTGTCGCTGCACGGCGGCTTTATTCCTTACGGCGGAACCTTCCTGACATTCTCTGACTATGCGCGTAATGCCCTGCGCATGGCAGCATTGATGAAGATCCGCAGCATCCTGGTTTTCACGCACGATTCGATCGGGCTGGGCGAGGACGGACCGACGCATCAGCCTGTCGAGCATGTCGAAAGCCTCCGCATCATGCCCAATATGGAAGTCTGGCGGCCCTGTGACGGCGTCGAGACGGCCGTTGCCTGGCGCGCTGCAATCGAGCGCAGCAACGGTCCCACCAGCCTGATCCTTAGCCGCCAGGCGCTGCCGCGCTTTGCGCGCACGACTGAGCAGCAGGACAATATCCGCCGCGGTGCATACGTTCTTTACGGCGATGCCGATCCGCAGGCGATCCTGATCGCAACCGGTTCGGAGGTCGAGCTGGTAATGGAGGCTGCACGAGAGTTGCAGACTGATGGCGTGCGTGTCCGTGTGGTTTCCATGCCCTGTGTGTCGCTGTTTGCCGACCAGGAAGCGGAATACCATGACACCGTGTTGCCGCCCGACGTGCGCTGCCGGGTTGCCGTGGAAGCCGGCGTTGGCGCGGGCTGGTATTCGATCGTTGGATCGGAAGGCAGTGTGATTTCAATGGACAGCTATGGCGCTTCGGCGCCGGCTGAGAAGCTTTTCGAGAAGTACGGATTTACGACCGAGCGAGTCGTCGCTACGGTGCGGGAATTGCTGGCCGCGGTTTAACGGTTCGGCGCATCAACAATAAGTAACTGCTGATGAAAGGCAGTAAATGACGGGAGTACGCAGAGCATGGCAGTGAAAGTTGCAATCAACGGGTATGGGCGTATCGGCCGCAATGTGTTGCGGGCGATTTACGAAGGCAAGCGCAGCAAGGAAATACAGGTTGTTGCCATTAATGATCTGGGCGACGCTGAAACCAATGCGTACCTGACTCGCCATGACAGCGCGCACGGTCCGTTCCCTTTCAGTGTCGCCGTAGACGGCGATGCACTGATTGTCGACGGCGATCGCATCCGCGTGCTCGCGAAACGCAATCCTGCGGAATTGCCCTGGCGCGAACTGGGTGTCGACATCGTTATGGAATGCACGGGCCTGTTTGCGAGCAAGGCAAAAGCTCGGCCGCACCTGGATGCTGGCGCAAAGAAAGTGCTGATTTCTGCGCCAGCGGGCAAAGATGTCGACGCGACGATTGTCTACGGCGTAAACCAGAACGTGCTGAAAGCGCAGCACACGGTGGTGTCGAACGCATCGTGCACGACCAACTGCCTCGCGCCGCTGGTCAAGCCTTTGCATGAATCGATCGGTCTTGTCGATGGCATCATGACGACGATCCATGCCTACACCAACGACCAGGTGTTGACTGACGTTTATCACTCTGACCTGCGCCGTGCGCGTTCTGCCACGCAGTCGATGATTCCGACGAAGACGGGTGCCGCAGCCGCCGTTGGCCTGGTGCTGCCGGAACTGGATGGCAAGCTCGATGGTTTCGCTGTGCGCGTGCCGACGATCAACGTATCGCTGGTCGATCTGACGTTCAGGGCCAAACGCGATACGACCCCGGCCGAGATCCACTCGATACTGCGTGCCGCCAGCGAGGGTCCGCTGAAAGGCATACTCGACTATAACGACGGCCCGCTGGTGTCGATCGACTTCAACCACAATCCCGCATCCTCCACCTACGATGCCACGCTGACCAAGGTCATGGGCGGTTCGCTCGTGAAGGTCTGCGCCTGGTACGACAACGAGTGGGGCTTCTCCAACCGGATGCTCGATACCGCGCTGGCAATGATGCAGGCCCGTTAATTCAGGACATGGCGGGGCGTTTTTTGACGCCCCGCTGTTCTGTCCCGAATTTGAGTTGCACTCCGGAAACAAACCATGAATGTATTGCGTATGACTGATCTGGATCTGGCCGGTAAAAGGGTCATGATCCGCTTCGACTTCAATGTGCCGGTGATGGATGGGCATGTCACCAGTGATGCGCGTATGCGTGCGGCGATGCCGACGATCCGTCATGCACTCGATGCCGGTGCCGGCGTTATCGTGTTGTCCCATCTTGGTCGACCCACGGAAGGCGAGTGGGAAGACCAGTTTTCGCTGCAACCCGTTGCCCGGCACCTTTCCCTGTTGCTTGGGCAGAATGTGCCGCTCGTTGCCAACTGGCTCGATGGCGTCGATGTGCAACCGGGCCAGGTCGTCATGTGCGAGAACGTCCGCTTCAATGTGGGCGAAAAGAAAAATAACGCCGACCTCGCCCGCAAGATGGCGGCACTCTGCGATGTGTTTGTCATGGATGCGTTCGGCACTGCACATCGCGCGCAGGCGAGCACCTACGGCGTAGCCGAATACGCCCCCGTTGCGTGTGCCGGGCCGCTGCTCATCGAGGAACTCGAAGCGCTTGGCAAGGCGCTGTTAAAGCCGGCGCGGCCGATGGTCGCCATTGTTGGCGGTTCCAAGGTATCGACCAAGCTGACGGTGCTGGAAGCGCTGGCGGGCAAGGTGGACCAGCTGATAGTCGGTGGCGGCATTGCCAACACCTTTATCGCGGCAGCCGGTTACCCTGTTGGCAAATCCCTGCACGAAGCAGAGATGCTCGATCAGGCGCGGATGCTGCTTGAGAAGGCCCATATCCCGCTGCCGACGGACGTGGTTGTGGCGAACGAATTCAGTGCCAAAGCCGATGCCATAACCTGTGCCATCGACGCCATCGCGCCGGACCAGATGATTCTCGATATCGGCCCGGAGACCGCTGAGTCCTACGCAAAACTGCTGGCGGCGGCGGGCACCATTGTCTGGAACGGTCCGGTCGGCGTCTTCGAAATCGATCAGTTCGGCCATGGTACTCAACGGATTGCTGAAGCCGTGGCAGACAGCCCGGCGTTTTCGATTGCGGGCGGCGGTGACACGCTGGCCGCGCTCGACAAATACGGTGTCAGCGACCGCATCTCCTACATCTCGACCGGCGGTGGCGCATTCCTCGAACTTCTTGAGGGCAAGAAATTGCCCGCCCTCGCCATACTCGAAGCCCGCGCGGCAGGCAGCAAATAAATTACCTGCGGCCTGTGCGCCGTACCTGCGAACAATTGTCGTTAATCGATGCTTCCGGGCGGCGACGCGTGCCCAACACGCCTGTAATGGCCGTTAAACGCCCGGCACGTGCAAGCCTGTCCAAAACAGGCCTGGCCAGAAAATCCTCGGCGGCCATCACCTTCAGGACAGTCCCGGTCCACAGAGGCGGTGTTGGCAAAGCCCCGCTTTGAGACTGTTGCCCGCATGGACGCGGGCGACAAGCCTACATGGATGTATTCACGGCGTGTCTCAAAGCGGGGCTTTGCCAACACCGCCGGACACGATCCGACCAGTTGTGCCCACCTTCGCGACATCAAACAGCGCTGCCCCAACCAGAAAGCGCACCCGTCACTCCTTTCGCAGCCACGCAAAAATTTTTGTGACGGTCATAACCATCGATCAATATTTTCGACCGCCCTTGTGGAATACTAGGCTCCCATTTTGCTCAAGGGCTACTGATGCGCCGCACCAAAATTATTGCCACACTCGGACCCTCGACGGACGATCCGGAGGTATTGGAGAAACTGTTGCAGGCCGGCACCAACGTCGTGCGCGTCAATTTCTCGCACGGTACCTGGGAAGACCAGCAGCGCCGGATCGATCAGGTTCGCCGGATTTCAGCCAGGCTTGGCCTCTACGTTGCAATACTCGGTGACCTGCAGGGGCCGAAAATCCGCATCCGCCGCTTTCGACAGTCGCCCGTCGTTCTCGAGGAGGGGCAGCAATTCGTGCTGGATTCGTCGCTGGCCGGCGATGCCGGTACAGTCGAGGCCGTGGGTGTCGCTTACGAAGGATTGTCCCAGGACGTGGTGCCGGGCGATACCCTCCTGCTGGACGACGGCCACCTCATGCTGACAGTCAACGCGGTCGAAGGCCCGCGTATCATTTGTACCGTGAAAGTCGGTGGTGAACTCGGCAACCAGAAGGGCATCAACCGGCACGGTGGCGGTCTGTCGGCGCCTGCGCTGACGGACAAGGATCGCGAGGATATCGTGTATGCGGCGAAAGCGGCCGTAGACTGGGTTGCCGTGTCTTTCGTCCGCTCGCCGGAGGATGTCAACGAGGCGCGCATGCTGTTGCGCAAAGCCGGCGGTCAGGGCCATATCGTTGCCAAAATCGAACGTGCCGAGGCAGTTCGGAATCTGGAAGCCATCATCGATGCCAGCGATGCAGTGATGGTTGCGCGCGGCGATCTGGGCGTCGAAACCGGCTATGCCGGGTTGACCGGCCTGCAGAAGAAGATCATCCGTCTCGCGCGCACGCGCCACAAAGTGGCCATCACTGCGACGCAGATGATGGAGTCCATGATTCACAGCCAGATGCCTACCCGCGCAGAGGTTTCGGATGTCGCGAATGCGGTGATGGACGGTACCGATGCCGTGATGCTGTCCGCTGAAACCGCGGTGGGCGACTACCCCGTGAAGGCAATCGCCACGATGGCAGAGATTTGTGTCGGTGCAGAGGCTTACCGCCTCACCAGTCGCGACCTGCGGCGCAGCGATGAGCATTTTGAATATGTCGATCAGGCCATCGCCATGTCGGTGATGTATGCGGCCAGCCACCTGGACGTGCATGCACTGATTGCGCTGACCGAATCCGGATCCACGGCACTCTGGATGTCACGCACACGATCCGACATTCCGATATTTGCATTTACGCGGCACGAGGCAACCTTGCGGCGGGTCGCACTTTACCGGGGCGTCTATCCGGTGTTGTTTGATATCACCGAGACAACGTCTGACGATCTCTACAAAGGCATTTTCAAACGATTGCTTGAAACCGGCCAGGCGGAGGAGGGCGATCTGCTGATTTTTACCAAGGGCGATATGCGCGGCGTATCGGGCGGCACCAATGCAATGACCATATTGCGTGTGACCAGCCAGTGAATGCGGCCTTGCGGGCCGGATGAACGGCCTTGCGGCGACGGCGTATACTGCCCCCGTAATACGCCCGACCGGCGTATATTCTGATTCCGGGAGTTAAGCATGACCAGGGCATCTTCGCTGGCCAGGTGGCCGTCTCTACTTACTTTTTTATTTGCTATTGCTGTTGCCGGATGCAGCAGCATCGGTAAGGCGGATGCTGAATCGCGCCTCGTGCTCGTTGCGGGTGCAACCGGTGGTACAGGCCGTGCACTGGTAAATCAACTCACAGCGAGTGGTTACGAAGTACGCGCGCTGGTGCGCGATGAGAAGAAAGCTCGCGCTGTGCTGGGAGATGGTATCGGTTATGCGGTCGGCGACGTGCGTGACATCGATACCCTGATCGCCGCTATGCAGGGCACTGCTTACGTCATTTCAGCCATCGGTTCGACGCGCTCGGATCCGAGTAATAATCCTGAATCGGTGGATTATGGTGGTGTCAAAAATATGGCTATCGCGGCTGCGAAATCCGGTATCAAACAATTTGTACTGGTGTCGTCTTCGGGCGTTACGCAGGAAGACCATTTCCTGAACAAGGCTTTCGATAACGTGCTTAATTGGAAATTCAAGGGAGAAAATGCGCTGCGCGAGAGCGGCGTGCCCTATACGATCGTGCGGCCCGGTGGTCTCGTCAATACGCCCGGCGGCGAACAGGCCGTCGTGTTCGCACAGGGCGATACAAAGACAGGGCGCATCAGCCGTGAGGATGTCGCGCTGATCTGTATCGCCGCGCTCAATCAACCTGCTGCTATTAACAAGACTTTTGAAACCTACAGCAGCGAACAGCCCGGCGCCAATGACTGGTCAGCGCTGTTCGCAGCTCTAAAGCCCGATCCCGCAGTCTCAAACTAATTGCCTGCGCTGCCTCGGCCTGACACCTTGGCGTTGCGGCCATAAAGCCGCATGCGGGATTAAAAAAACGACACGACTATTATGACTGATGAAAAACCAAACCTTGTTGCCAGGTTGATGAAATCGGCTTCCAAGATCGAACCGCACGAAGTGAAATCGGTGCTTGTCTCGTTCGCACTGGTTTTCTTGCTCATGGCGGCCTGGTACATCCTGCGTCCGGTTCGCGACGCAATGGCCAGCGACTGGACTGCGACGGAGATTTCGCAGCTCTGGAATATCAATTTCTTCGTCTGTATTGCAGTAGTCGCACTCTACGGTTTTGCCGTTTCCCATGTCCGGTTCGCGTATCTCGTTCCCGGTACCTACGGATTTTTTGCGGCGACATTCCTGGGCTTCTATTTCGGCACGAGCGGCATGGGCGATGTGGTGGTGTTCACGTCGATCGTGAACCAGGATATGGGGCTGTTCCCGATTAGCTGGGAAATCAACCTGACTGTCGACAAGATTTTTTATATCTGGGTAAGCGTGTTCAGCCTCTACCACGTAACCGTTTTCTGGACGTTCATGGCCGACCTCTTCACCAAGGAGCAGTCCAACCGGCTGTTTGCGTTTATTGCGGCCGGCGCCAGCGCCGGTGCGCTGGTAGGCCCGATGATCCCGACATTTTTTGCCGAGGTCATGGGTACGGACAAGCTGATGCTCACGGCCGCTGTGCTGCTGGTTATACCGATCCTGCTCACGATCTACCTGGAAAAACTCAAAGTGACCGAGTTGCACAACGACTCTGTGCAGGTCGATCTTTCGGGCGCAAGCATCGGCGGAAATCCCCTGGCAGGCTTCAGGATGTTCTTTACCAACCCCTACCTGCTGGCCATCGGCGTGTTCCTGCTCCTGTATACCGCGCTGGGGTCGTTTGCCTATTTTTTCCAGACTGAATTGCTGGCGCCTTACGATGAGGCCACTCGCACCCGGATACTGGGCGGGCTTGACCTTACCGTTAACATACTGACTTTTGCGATCGGTATGTTTGCGACCAGTCGCATCGTCAGCCGCTTCGGTATGGCGGTCACCCTGGCCCTCGTGCCGGTGTTTATGGCCGTTGCCATGCTGATTCTCGCATTCGCGCCGATCCTGATCGTTGCGCTGGCGGTGCAGGTTGCCCGCAGAGCCGGTAACTACGGCATAACTCAGCCCGGCCGGCAGATGCTCTTCACAGCGCTTGACCGCGAAACCCGCTTCAAGGCCAAACCGGTCATCGACGTGGCGGTATATCGCGGGGGCGATGCGTTGTCGGGAAATTTTTACGCGTTGTTCAAGGACGATCTGGGATTTGCCCTTGCGGCCATGGCCCTGATCGGGGGGGCTATCGCCCTGCTATGGTCAGTATTGGGTGTCTACCTCGGGCGCGTGTTCAAACGCCGGGAAGGCGTGAGCAATGGCGTTACTGCCGAGGTCCCGCGGGCGGCAGTCTGATAGCAGTGGTGTATTGGCTTACTGCCGCGCGGCCTGCTGCAGGCTGCGGATATCTGCCAGCACAGTTGCGGAATGGGTTTCCGGATCCACGTTCTCATAATGCTTGACGATGATGCCGTCCGGGTCGATCAGAAATGACTGTCGCTTCGCCAGTTCCATCGGGCCAATCTTCATGATGACGTTGTAGCTGGCCGCTGCCTGCTTGTCTGTATCGGCGAGCAGCGAGAACGGCAGGCTGTATTTTTCTGCAAATTCCGCGTGCGAATTCACATCATCCAGGCTGATGCCGAGAATGAGTGCATTGAGCTCGTCGAAGGCAAAGATGTTGTCGCGAAATGCGCATGCCTCTTTGGTGCAGCCCGGGGTGTCATCCTTCGGGTAAAAATACAGGGCGATCCATTGCCCGCGATGCTGCTCGATTGAATGCCATTCACCTTTCTGATCCTGCAGCCGGAAATCGGGTGCGGGCTCGCCGACCAGTGCGGCGGCCATCGAGCTCGCCGAAATAGAAATACCCAGAAGGGTCACGAGTTTGCTTGCCAGATTACGCATGCTGCATATCCTTTGTCTGTTTCGCGGGTCTTGCTGTCGGCCGAGAATAGCATGAGATCTTCTATTACCTTGAGTACACGGGAGCCTAGCGTATAAGATGTCCGCACTTCTTACGGTCAGCCCATTTATGAATGGATCCCCGATTTCCGATTCCCGCAAGCAATCCAGGCGCTGCCGCATTGGTCTGGTTTTGCCGGGCGGCGGTGCACGGGGCGCCTACCAGGTGGGCGTGCTGAAGGCCGTTGCGGAGATGTTGCCGCGGCGGGCCCCAAGTCCCTTCCGTGTGCTGAGCGGCACATCCGCGGGCGCAATCAATACGGCGGTCATTGCGAGCCGCGCGCACCTTTTTCACGTAGGGGTTGCGGAGCTGGAATACGTCTGGCGGAATTTCCACTCGCGACAGGTATTCAGGTCCGATCCCGGCACCATGCTGCGCAACAGTCTCCACTGGCTGGTTGCGGTACTAACCGGCGGTATGGGTGACAAGAATCCCTTGTCGCTGCTGGACAATACGCCGCTCAGAAACATGCTGCAGAAGCGCATCAGTTTTGGTGCTATTCAGCGGGCGATAGACAAGGGTTATGTCGATGCTGTGGCCGTCACGGCGGCAGGTTATACGTCGGCTCAGTCGGTTTCTTTCTACCAGGGTGCGCCCGATACCGGTCCATGGCAACGTGTGCGCCGCATCGGTCGTCCGACAATGATCAACCTGGATCATTTGATGGCGAGTATCGCAGTTCCTATCGTCTTTTCGCCCGTGCTCATCGGCAGGGAATACTTTGGCGACGGCGCTATGCGCCAGGCAACACCGCTGTCGCCCGCCGTCCATCTCGGGGTGGATCGTATATTCGTGATCGGCGTGCGGAACGAAGTCAGGGATCCGGAGCCCAGGACCGGCGAAGATGTACCCTATCCCAGCCTGGGTCGCGTTGCCGGCTATGTGCTCGATGCCCTGTTCATGGACGGCTTGTCGGCAGATCTCGAGCGACTCACACGTATCAACCTGATGCTAAACCAGGTTCCGGGAAAAACCCTGCATGCGGACACCGGCGAACTGCGGGGGATTGATGCATTCGTCATGTTGCCCAGCGAGGACGTGCGCGAAATTGCAGCCCGGCATGTGGGGCAGCTGCCATGGTCTGTGCGTGTCCTGCTGCGCGGGCTGGGGGCACTCAATCGCGGTGGCATGCAGTTGGCCAGTTATCTGCTGTTTGAATCAGGCTTTACCCGTGAGTTGATCGACCTCGGCTACCGGGACGCCATGAACCGCCGGAAGGACATCGAAAGTTTCCTTGCCGGAGAGCCTGTCGATTCGCCGGCCCGGGTTACCGGCTGGCGCGATCTCGTCGAGGAGTACACCGGTAAGTTTCCGGTTCTGAAACTCTCAGGTGAGGAACAAGGTTCCTAAACCAAGGAAACTGATAAACCCGACCACATCGGTTACCGTTGTTAAAACCACGCCGCCGGCCAGGGCGGGGTCAATGCGCAGGCGGCGCAGCGTGAGCGGCACCAAAACCCCCGCCAGTGCAGCGGCTACCAGGTTGATCGCAACCGCGGCTCCGATCACCAGCGCAACATCCCAACCGCTGAAAAAAACGATGGTGATAATTGCGACGACGGTGGCCCAGGCGATGCCGTTCAGCATTCCCACGGCGACTTCCTTGTAAAGCAGCCAGCGCGCATTCGAGTCTTCGACACGACCGAGCGCCATGCTGCGCACCATGATGGTCAGCGTTTGGGTGCCGGCAATACCGCCCATGCTGGCAACCACGGGCATGAGTACTGCCAATACCACGACTTTTTCCAGCGTGCCCTCAAACAAGCCCACCACGGACGCGGCCAGAAATGCAGTCGCGAGATTGATTCCCAGCCAGAGCGCACGACGCAGTGTGCTCGCTATAACAGGTGCAAAAATATCGTCTTCCTCGTCGAGGCCCGCCATGCCGAGAATTTCGCGATCTGCCTGTTCACGAATAACGTCCACCACGTCGTCGATCGTAATCTGGCCCAGGAGGCGCCGTTCCGAATCGAGTACTGCCGCAGAAACCATATCCAGATCCTGGAAGTCTCTGGCGACCTGCGCAGCCGATTGCTCCACCGTGAACACGTGCGCATCCGGATCCATGATGTCCCGAACCAGCTCGCTGGGGTTGCTGCTGACAATCCGCGAGAAACGCAGTTTGCCGAGATAATGGTCGTTGCGGTCCACCACGAACAGCGAATAGGTATTGTCCGGTAACTGGCCGAGCGCGCGCAGGTATCGCAATACAACCTCGAGCGACACATTGGGCCGTACCGCAATCGTCTTGGGGTTCATGAGGCCGCCGGCGCTATCCTCGGGGTACGACAGCACATGCTCAAGGCGTTCCCGATCCCGGCGGCTGAGCGAATTGATGACCTGCAGGGTTATCGATTCGGGCAGGTCGGCGACCACGTCGGCCAGGTCGTCGAGCTCCATCCCCTCGGTGGCGGCAAGCACGCCGGCGGTATCCATTCCCGCAATCAGTCGCGCACGGACTTCATCGTTGAGTTCGGCCAGCACGTCTGCGTCATCGCTGGCACTGACAAGATTCCAGACGATATTGCGTTTGGTGGGCGGCAGCGATTCGATCAATCGCGCTATTTCAGCAGGTTCGAGGTCTGACAAAAACGCGGCAGCATGATGCTGCATGCCGCTTTCCAGCGCTTCACTTAGTTTGCCGAGGTCGGACTGTGTCTTAGTTTCGAACTCCATACCGAGCCCTCGGTTTACATGCAGGATAAATCCCGGCGTCGATTGACGACGCAACTTTTGCAGTTTAGCGAGGAAACTGGTTTAGGTCACGCTGTGACAGCAGGTTCGCTTATGGCTTTAGTCGAACCGGGCAGTTCGGTGTGACGAACAAGTATGTTCTTATTGTCGGTCCTGAGCAGCTCGGCAATCCGCTCGACGAGGTAGACAGACCGGTGCTGCCCGCCCGTGCAACCGATAGCGACTGTCAGGAAGTTACGGTTTTGCGCGACATATTCCGGAATACGGTTGCGCAGAAAGCCCAGAATGTCGCTCAGCATGCTGGCAGTAATCGCATGCTTCTCCAGGTAGCGCACGACCTCTGCATCCTTGCCGTTAAGGGCGCGCAGCGACTCTTCCCAGTAAGGGTTAGGCAGGCAGCGCACATCGAATACGAAATCCGCATCGTAAGGCACACCATGCTTGAACCCGAAAGACTCCAGCTGGATCGACAGCGAGCCCATGCCATTGCCAGCCGTGAGGCGACTGCGGAGGAGTGCAGCCAGCTCATGATTGCTGATCTTGGTCGTGTCGATTACCAGATCAGCGGAATAGGTTATCGGTCCGAGGAGTTTGCGTTCGCTCTCGATTGCATCCAGCAGGCTCATGTTGTCGGTGCGCAGCGGATGCTTGCGCCGGGTTTCGCGGTAACGCCCCAGCAATGCCTGGTTCTCGGCATGGAGGAAAATGATCTCGTAGCGGACGCCCTGGCTCTTGAGTGAGCGCAACAGCGCGGGAAGGGATTCGAGGTCCGATGCCCGGTTACGCGCGTCTACGCCGACGGCAATATTGTCATAGAGGGCGTCGCGCGCCTGAATAACCTGCGTGATCAGGTTGCCCAGAAGCGGCGCCGGAACATTATCGATGCAGTAAAACCCTATGTCTTCGAGCGCATGGAGCGCTACCGATTTGCCTGAGCCGGACAGTCCGCTAACGATGATTAGCCGCATATCAGGAAAAATTTCGCTTTGCGCTTTCGCGCGCATGGTGGTTGGTGATTTTTTCCTTGTGCTTTCTGACCTGCCGATCGAGTTTGTCGGCGAGTGAGTCTATCGCCGCGTACATGTCCGCCTCAACCGAATGCGCATGCAGGGTGTTGCCGCTTACGTTCAGTGTTGCTTCAGCTTTGTGCTCGAGTTTTTCGACGGTGAGGATGAAGTGGATGTCAGTCGCGTTTTCGAAGTGGCGCTTGATGCGTTCGAGCTTGTCAAAAATATAGTTGCGAATAGCGGGGGTGATTTCGATGTGATGTCCGGTTACGTTGATTTGCATATTATTGTGCTCCTTGTTCGTAGCCTATCGTCTCGCTGCCAGCGGGGTCAGTCAATGATCGATCTCAATATCCGACCATTGAATCAGGAAAAAGTTACATAAGCGGCAATACCTCCATATAATTCTTCTTCAATGCCGGGTTTTGTTACGCCGTTCGCTGGATGTTTCGATATTCATGCCTTCCCTGTATTTTGCCACGGTCCGTCGCGCGACGTTAATGCCTTCAGATTGCAGTATTTGGGCAATCTTGCTGTCACTCAAGGGCTTGGCAGGGTTTTCCTGACCTATGAGCCGTTTGATGCGCGCGCGTATGGCGGTCGAAGACTGGTCATTGCCGTCGGCTCCGCTCAGCTGGCTGGAGAAGAAGTAGCGAAATTCCAGAACGCCGCGAGGCGTGTGCATGTATTTGTTGGTTGTTACACGGGATATTGTTGACTCGTGCATTTGCAGTTCTTCTGCAATGTCTTTCAGGATCATCGGCTTCATCGATTCTTCGCCGTGTTCAAAAAACGCAATCTGCCGTTCAACAATGCTCATGGCTACGCGCAGCAGCGTGTCATGCCTGATCTCCAGGCTGCGCACCAGCCAGCGGGCTTCCTGCAGTTGGGTACGCAGCGTCGCGTGCTGACCGTCGCCTTTCAGCATGTCGGCATAAGCCTGGTTGACTCGCAAACGCGGCGCGCTGGCGCGGTTGACTTCCACGACCCACCGCCCGTCCTGTTTGCGCACCAGCACATCAGGCACGATGTACTCGGGTGTATCGGACTGGATCGCGGATCCAGGGCGCGGATGGCATGCGCGTATTAAAGCGATGGCATCGGCGAGGTCTTCCTCGGCAACCCGGAGGTTGCGACGGAGCGCGGAGTGATCGCTTTCGGCGACCGCATCGAGATGGCGGGCGGCAATTTCCAGCGCGATGTCGCGGCCGGCTTCCAGCGGGCTTAGCTGCCGTAACTGGATGCTTATGCATTCGGCAAGTGTGCGGCCGCCTACGCCCGCCGGGTCCAGTGCCTGGATCCGGCTCAGCGCAGCTTCTGCTTCGGCAACGCTGAATCCGGCGTCCGGAGGCAATATGGCAACGATGTTTTCGAGACTTTCCGTCAGATAACCGTCGTCATTGATGTAATCGATGATGGCTTGTCCAATGACCGTTTCGCGGGGCTTGAACTGACCCATTTCCAGCTGCCAGAGCAGGTGGTCCCGCAGCGTATCGCCGCTGGTGTCAGGCAGTTCGAATTGCGGCTCGTCCGCACCAGACCAGTTTTCCTTACCTTGTCCGGAGCCATAAAGGTCTGCCCACTCGACCTGCTCGCGATCCTCGCCTGCAATAACCTCGGGTTCTTCGTTTACGGAGGGAGCTTCCGGCGGCTCTTCCTGCTCGAGCATTACATTGGTTTCGAGCGCTTCCTGCAGCTGCGTATTGAGTTCGAGCACCGGCATCTGCAGCAGGCGGATAGCCTGTTGTAGCTGTGGTGTCATGGTCAGATGCTGACCAAGCTTTAGCTGCAGAGATATTTTTGCCATAGTCGTAGCAGTCATCCTGACCGCATTAAAACCTGCATTCAGCGCTTCCTGCGCTCCGGAGCGGACAACTCCCGCCGCCCTCATTAAAGGGCGAAATTCTCACCCAGGTATACTTCCCGCACATGCTGGTTTTCCAGAATGGCCTGCGGTGGGCCCGATGCGATCAGCGAGCCCTGACTAACGATATACGCTCGCGAGCAAATTCCCAGTGTTTCGCGCACATTGTGGTCTGTGATCAGCACACCAATCCGGCGTTTGGACAGATGCTTGATTATCCTCTGGATATCGAGGATGGAAATCGGGTCTACGCCAGCAAACGGTTCGTCCAGCAGCATAAACTGCGGTTCAACCGCCAATGCGCGGGCAATCTCGACCCGCCGCCGTTCGCCGCCGGAAAGGCTGATGCCCAGGCTGTTGCGAACGTGGCTTATATGCAGCTCCTCCATTAACTCTTCCAGAATACGCTCCCTGTCTGCCCGTTCGAGTTCTTCACGCGTCTGCAGTATGGCCATGATGTTTTTGGCGACAGTCAGTTTGCGGAAGATCGATGCCTCCTGCGGCAGATAGCCAAGGCCGAGTTTTGCCCGCTGGTGCATTGGCAGGTGGGTGATATCCCGACCGTCCAGCGTAATCGTGCCTTTGTCAGCAGAAATCAGGCCGACGATCATGTAAAAGGCGGTGGTTTTGCCGGCACCATTAGGCCCGAGCAACCCGACGACTTCGCCGCTCTCTATATGAAACGAAATATTTTTGACGACTTCCTTGAGCTTGAATTTTTTGCTGAGGTTGTCGGCGCTGAGTGTGGTCACGGCGATTTGATTTTTTCCTTTAACTGGTTTGGCGTTTCGATGAGGATTTTTACGGGTCCGCTTTCACCCGAGTCTGCTGTCAGGCGACGAGCTTTAAGGTTATAGACTATCTGGTCACCCGAGATTTCATTGGAGCCATCACTAAACCGGGCCGATTGTTTTAACTTGAGTGATTGCGAGGCCAGTTGATACACGATCTGACTGGCTTCTCCCTTATTAAGGCCTTCCGCGTTATCCAACTTTTGCTCGAAGCGCGCGGGATTACCGGTTAGCGTCGCTTCCCCGAGTTTGTGGTTGCTGAAGCTCAGGCGTGCTTCATCGCAGTAGAGGACCGCTGTTGCCGTTCTTAATACTACGTTGCCGGTAAATACCCAGAGCCCGTCGGTAAAGTCGAGCTTGTCGGTTTCGGCCAGGTCCGCTTCGATCCGAAGGTCGCCCTGCTCCATGCGCAGACGACGAAAAACCAGTCGGCTCGTCGCGTAATCGAACTCGGACGATTCCGCATCGATGCTTATCGGCGCCTCCTGTTGTGGCTGCCCCGATTGCTGAGCATAAGCAGTGTTACCCGCAAGGAACGCTGTCAGGGGGCCAAGCAGCGCGAGACCCAGAGCGAAAAACCGGTACGAAAGTCGTTCAGGGTACAAATTGACCATTTACATCCGCCAGCAGTTTTAAATGGTTACGTTCCAGATCAGCACGCATCCCGACCGCATTCAGTATGCGCCCGTTGTAATCAATCGCTACCTCGCGAGCGCTACTGGCTTCGCGGGTCACGGGATCTATATCCATCTGTTGCGTGCGGATAATGATTTTGCTGTCGCTCTTTTCACCCGCCGTTGCAACCACGTCACCATTTAACTTGATGATGCGTGGACTTGCCGGGATGCTGCCCCCGTTGGCCCTCAGTGTCCATGGAATGCCTTCGGGTGGCTCGTATACCATGCGAACACGGTCCATGCTGATGCTTTCATCGCTGGTGGACTGGGCCGCCTTCACCGTCCATACCTTGTAGATAACTTCACCGTTACGCCCGGTGCCAGACAGTTCGGCATTGCTAAGATAAAACGCCAGGCTGAGCTCAGGAGGTTCCAGCTTTTGCTGGTCCTGCCCGGTGTTCAGGACCAGCAAACTGCTGCCTATCGCACCTGCCGTCAGGATTGCCAGCGAAATGAGCGTTCGCGGTTCGGGCCAATTCACTAAGCGGCATCCGGGTTGCGGTGGGCTGCCTGCAGCAAGTCGCACACTTCTCGCACGGCGCCCTGACCACCGCCAAGATGCGTATGCCAGTCAGCGACCGCATCGAGATCCGGATGGGCGTCGGCGACCGCGATGGCCAGTCCAGCGGCTTGCAGGCAACCTATATCCGGCGCGTCGTCTCCGACAAACGCGATATTGGCCATATCGATTTTCAGCTTTTTTGCCAGTTTCTTTAGCACCGAGACTTTGTCCGCTACGCCCAGGTATACGTGCTGAATACCCAGTTCTTCGGCCCGTTTTTCTACGGGTACCGACTGGCGCCCCGAAATCAATGCAACATCGAAGCCGGCTTCGATAATTTGCCGTATTCCATACCCGTCGCGCACATGGAAAACCTTGCACTCGCGGCCCTGCGCATCGTACTGGAGTCGTCCGTCCGTCAATACGCCATCCACGTCCAGTGCCAGCAATCGCACGTGCGCGGCCTGCTGGCGCACTTTGTCCATATCAACTTTTTTGTATACCACGCTAAACTACTCCCGCTCGAAAAAGGTCGTGGATATTGAGAGCGCCTACGACGACGTTCTGGTCGTCGACGACGACCAGGCAATTGATTTTGTAACTTTCCAGCAAGTGTACGGCTTCGGCAGCGAGCATGTCGGGTGTCGCGGTCACGCCCCCTGCCGTCATAACCTGTTCCATGCGGACTGAACGCACGTCCATTCCACTATCCAGTTTACGGCGCAGATCACCATCCGTGAAAATACCTCGCAACTGACCGCCGGCATCCGTGACGGCTGTCATGCCAAGGCCTTTGCTGGTTATCTCCATCAATCCTTCGATCAGCATGGTGTCTAACGACACCCGGGGAATGGCGGTGCCGGTCCGCATGACATCGGCGACATTCAGCAACAATTTGCGTCCCAGCGTGCCGCCGGGATGCGACAGGGCAAAATCTTCTTCGGTAAAGCCGCGCTTCTCGAGCAGCGCAATTGCCAGCGCATCACCCATGGCCAGTGCCGCACTGGTGCTGGCGGTTGGTGCGAGATTAAGCGGGCAGGCCTCTTCGCTGACCCCGACATCGAGCACAGCGTCGGCCGCTCGCGCCAGGGTCGAATCCTGTTTGCCGGTCATCGTGATCAGCTTGATGCCGAGACGTTTCAGGAGTGGCAGCAGCGTCAGCAGCTCCGTCGTCTCGCCCGAGTTGGACAGGGCGATGACGATGTCTTTCCGAGTGATCATCCCAAGGTCGCCGTGGCTGGCTTCGGCCGGGTGGACGAAAAATGCCGGCGTTCCCGTACTGGCCAGTGTGGCTGCGAGCTTGTTCGCAATATGGCCCGATTTGCCCATGCCCGTGACCACGACCCGCCCCTCACAGCCAAGGCAAAGTTCGCATGCCGCCACAAAACTCTGCCCAATGCGCGGTGCCAGCGAGGCAATGGCGCGGGCTTCGATATCGATTACTCGCCGGGCCGTCGACTGCAGGTCTGATTGCGCTGTTTTGCGCGTCATGCGTGCTATTTCCTCCGGGCGCGGCAGCTGCAGTGCCGCAATCAAAATTCCTGCTTTGCGCAAAAAATATGGAAGCCTTTGTTAAAGGCGCCTGGTCGCAAAGATTCGTTGCTGCCAGCGGATTGTACGCTATGCGCAGCAAATTCATTGTAAATCCCGGCGGCGGTCGGTTGATCGTTTTGCCCGACTTGCGCCCAACCGGCGGGCTTTCCGCTAGAATCACCCGCGATGCCGCCCCGGTGGACAGGCTGCGGAATCCGCTGAACCCCTTAAATAAAACTCCCGGACTATAGATCCTGACTATGACGCCTGCAGAAATTGAAAAACTGATTGCCGCCGGCCTGCAAGGTTGCAGTGTGACGGTGCTCAGCGATGACAACACACATTTCGAAGCAATTATTGTGAGTGCAGAGTTCGCAGGTAAACGACCCCTGCAGCGCCATCAGATGGTTTACCGCACGCTTGGCGATGCCGTAGGGGGCGCGATACACGCGCTGTCTATTCAGGCACTTACGCCCGAGGAGCATGGGGAACGCTAGGCCGTTGCCCCGTTCGACTCGCACTGTTGATAGTCGGGCGGCTGTTCCGCTTCGATCGGATTTGTTTTCGTAAGGACTGGCTTTGATGGAGAAACTGGCGATCAGGGGTGGCGCGCGGCTGAACGGCACTATTACTGTTTCGGGAGCCAAGAATGCCGCGTTGCCGATACTGGCCGCTACCCTGCTCTCGGATGAAAAGATACGCCTCACCAATATTCCGCACCTTCGCGATGTCACTACGACCATGGAGTTGCTGGGTAGGCTGGGTGTGGCAATCACCCTCCATGAGCCCATGGAAGTGGAGGTGGATGCATCCGGCGTCAGTGAATTTACGGCGCCTTACGACCTGGTAAAGACGATGCGGGCCTCAATACTCGTGCTGGGGCCGCTCCTCGGCAAGTTCGGGCGCGCGGACGTTTCGCTTCCGGGCGGCTGTGCAATAGGCGCACGGCCCGTGGATATGCATGTAAAGGGCCTGCGGGCGCTAGGCGCCCGCGTCACCATCGATGACGGTTATATCCGCGCCCGCGCCGACCGGCTTAAGGGCGCGCACGTCTTTTTCGACACGATTTCCGTTACCGGCACCGAGAATCTGCTTATGGCAGCAGTGCTGGCCGAGGGGGAAACCGTCCTGGAAAATGCCGCGCGCGAGCCCGAGGTGGAGGATCTTGCCAATTTCCTGAATTCGATGGGTGCCCGCATACAGGGCGGTGGCACCAACCGTATCGTCATTAACGGCGTTGATCGCTTGCACGGCACGCATTACCGGGTGCTGCCGGATCGGATAGAGGCGGGAACTTTTTTAGTAGCGGCTGCCATTACCGGGGGCCGGATTCGCCTGCGCAAGGTCAATCCGCTGCATCTCGAGTCCGTCCTGCAGAAATTGCGGGACGCCGGCGCGATGATTACGGCCGGCGATGACTGGATCGAACTGGATATGCAGGGTCGCCGGGTGCAGTCCGTGGACCTCAGTACCGATCCCTACCCGGGCTTCCCGACGGATATGCAGGCCCAGTTCATGGCCCTTAACTGCATCGCTGCGGGTACAGCAGCCGTGACGGAAACCGTCTTTGAGAACCGTTTTATGCATGTGCCGGAGTTACAGCGCATGGGTGCGGTGATCGGTCTGCAGGGGCATACGGCTATCGTTCGGGGGGTTGAAGGTCTGAGTTCGGCCCCGGTCATGGCGACAGACCTGCGGGCTTCCGCAAGCCTGGTCATCGCAGGGCTGGTGGCGGAGGGCGAGACGGTGGTTGACCGTATTTACCACATCGACCGCGGCTACGAGTGTATCGAAGAGAAATTACGCCAGATAGGCGCGGATATCAGGCGTCTCCCCTGACGACGGGAATCGCAAGTTCGGTAGGCAACCGCAATTCGGCATGTGTATAATTCGCCCGCCCAAGAAGGTGCCTGCTGTAATAGCAGCACATATTTTTAATTTTTAAGAGTGTATCCGGACGACTTTCGACAAGGTACACAGGCGTGCAGGACTGCGCGACTGTCTGCTTCGGTCTCCGGATAATCTGCCATAGACGATTTAAGCAATCCGATCTGGCAATCAATTGAGCCGGTCAATATTGATCGGGTATACGTTTTTAGGAGATTTGCGGGATGAGCGAAGGCACAGGTCTCAGCCGACGACGCTTTCTGGGGGTTGCAACCGGCATCACAGCCGGGGTGGGCGCTGTATTTACCGCGGTACCGTTTATTGCCTCCTGGCAACCAAGCGCCAGGGCACGCGCGCTCGGCGCACCGGTTGACGTCGATATCAGCAAACTTGAAGACGGCGCGCTCATGAAAGTCGTATGGCGCGGTAAACCGGTATCAGTGCTGCGTCGCTCGTCCGTAATGCTGGAACGGCTGGAAGGCGAGACAGTGGAATTGCGGGATCCGGATTCCGAAGAACCGCAGCAGCCAGGTTACTGCAAGAATGAATTTCGCTCGATCAAGCCGAGTCTTCTGGTCGTTGTCAGTAATTGCACGCACCTTGGTTGCGTGCCTACCAGCCGCTTTGAAGTCGCGCCGGCCGATCTGGGTCCGGACTGGGTCGGCGGGTTTTTCTGCCCCTGTCACGGCTCCAAGTTTGATCTCTCCGGCCGGGTTTTTGCCGGGGTTCCTGCGCCACTGAATCTGCTGGTGCCCCCGTATCGTTACCTTGATGAAAATACCCTGCGTATTGGCGAAGACGCGGAGGCAGCAGCATGAGCAGCGTAAGCAACACGAATAGCGGTCCATTGCTTGCATGGATAGACAAGCGTTTCCCGTTGAGCAAGATGCTGCGGGAGCACGCGACCGAGTACTACGCCGGCAAGAATTTCAACATCTGGTACGTGTTTGGTGTGCTGGCAATGGTCGTGCTGATCATCCAGCTGGTCACCGGCATTTTCCTGACGATGAACTACAAGCCGTCAGCGGCCGATGCTTTTGCCTCGGTCGAGTACATCATGCGGGATGTCGAGTGGGGCTGGTTGATACGCTATATGCACTCCACAGGTGCTTCAGCGTTTTTCATCGTTGTCTATCTGCATATGTTCCGGGCCATGCTTTATGGCTCTTACAAGAACCCCCGCGAGCTGCTCTGGCTGATCGGCATGCTGATCTATGTTGCGCTGATGGCTGAAGGTTTCTTCGGCTACCTGCTGCCCTGGGGCCAGATGTCCTACTGGGGCGCCCAGGTCATCATTTCGCTCTTCGGCGCACTGCCGGTTATCGGCGACCCGCTGGTTGAGTGGATACGCGGCGACTACAACATTTCCGATATCACGCTGAATCGCTTTTTCGCGTTGCATGTCATCGCCGTGCCGCTGGCGCTGGTGATGCTGGTCGTCATGCATATCCTGGCCTTGCACGAGACGGGTTCCAACAATCCCGACGGCATCGAAATCAAGGAGAACAAGGGGCCTGACGGCATCCCTGTCGACGGCGTGGCATTCCACCCGTATTACACAGCCAAGGATCTCGTGGCAATTATCGTGTTCCTGATCCTGTTCAGCGGCGTGGTGTTCTTCGCGCCGGAAATGGGCGGTTATTTCCTCGAGCACGCCAATTTCGAGCCGGCCAACTTCCTGAAGACGCCCGTGCACATCGCGCCGGTCTGGTATTTCACCCCCTTCTACGCAATCTTGCGCGCGGTTCCGAGCAAGCTGGGCGGCGTGATCCTGATGGGCAGCGCCATACTCGTGCTGTTCCTGCTGCCCTGGATCGATCGCAGCAAGGTCAAATCGATCCGTTATCGCGGCTGGGGCTACAAAGGCGCGCTGGCGGTATTTGCCGTCAGTTTCGTGGCGCTCGGGATACTCGGTACGCTGCCTGCGGAAGGGGTTTATACACTGCTCGCGCGGATATTCTCGTTCCTGTATTTCGCGTTCTTTGTGTACTTGTATATTTATACCGGCTCGGAGAAGGGCAAGCCTGTGCCGGCGCGACTGACATATCACGGGTGAAACGGACATGATCCAAGTAATTAACAGGCCATTCGGGATTCGCGCCGTGACCAGGGCCCTCGGTATTCTGGTGCTGGTATTGCCGACGTTCGCTTTCGCATCCGAAGGCGGCAGTTTCATGCATACCGTGAAAAACGACAAAACCGATATTGCGTCACTGCAGCGCGGTGCCCGTAACTTCGTGAACTATTGCGGTGGTTGCCACTCGGCCAAATACATCCGCTTCAGCAAGCTGCAGGAAGATCTGCATCTTACGGAGAAGCAGATGACCGAAAACCTGATGTTCGCCGCCCGCAAGACCGATGAACTGATGAAAGTTGCCATGCCCCCGGAAGACGCGGCACGCTGGTTCGGACAATCGCCGCCTGACCTGACGCTGGTGGCGCGCAGTCGCGGAACCGACTGGGTATACAGTTTCCTGAAGTCCTTCTATCTGGATCCCAGTCGTCCCACGGGCGTCAACAACCTGTTGCTGCCGAATGCGAGCATGCCGCATGCGCTTTGGCAGTTGCAGGGTCTGCAGGAAGCCTCCTTTTATGAGACGACTGAAGCCAACGGTACCGTGGTGTCGCATTTCGGTGACCCGGCTTTTTTCGCCAAGTTCGAGGAGATTCAACCGGGCAAGTTGTCGCCTGAAGAGTATGATCAGTTCGTCACAGATCTGGTCAATTTCCTTGACTGGGCCGGCACGCCTGAGCAGATGGATCGTCAGCGCCTGGGAATATGGGTAATCATCTTCCTGGTTGTGTTCCTGATATTTGCCTACCTGCTCAAAGTGGAAATCTGGAAGGATGTAAAATAATCGCCGCAGCTTGCATTGGCGGCAGGCAGATCGACCTATAAACAGAACAACATTGCTGCTGTTTTTTGTATGCAAGTTGACGATCCGCATCCACGGCTGCAATAGCAGGCCTAACATGAGTACATTTAAATGACGCTCTATTCCAATCCCACCTGCTTCTATAGTCACCGGGCCCGCCTGGTGATGGCGGAAAAAAGTATCAGTATCGATGTCATTGACGTCGATGCCGCGAACCCGCCGGAAGACCTGCTGGACCTTAATCCCTACCATAGCGTGCCGACGTTGATCGATCGCGACCTGGTTTTGTACGATTCGCGCGTCATCATCGAGTACCTGGACGAACGCTTTCCGCATCCGCCACTGATGCCGGTTGACCCGGTCACCCGGGCGCAATTCCGCCTTGCGCTCTATCGCATCGAGAAAGACTGGTACTCGCAGGCGTCGCAGATTGACAGTGCCGTCGACAAGCGTCAGGCGACACGCGCGCGCAAAATACTGGGTGAGAGCATCATTGCAAGCAACGAAGTTTTTGCAATGAAGAAATTTTTCCTGAGCGATGAGTTCTCGCTCGTCGACTGCAGCATTGCGCCGATACTCTGGCGTTTGCCGTCCTATGGCATCGAACTGGGTAATCAGGCAAAAGCGATCGAGAAATACATGGTGCATGTGTTCAGCCGGCCGTCATTTCAGATCAGTCTCTCCGAGCTCGAGCTGGAGATGCGTCCCTGAGTGGCTCACGCCGGCTCGATCGACGCACCAGGCATTAAAGTGGAAATCCAGCAGGCATCAACCCGGCCCTATCTGCTCCGCGCAATGCATGAGTGGATGACCGACACGTCGCAGACGCCGCTGGTGGTTGTCGACGCGGCGCAGGAAGGCGTGCAGGTGCCTCCCGGCCATGTGAAGGATGGCCGCATCGTATTGAATATCGCCTGGTCGGCAACCCGTAACCTGCAGATGACCAACGACCTCATCACCTTCGATGCTCGGTTCGGCGGGGTGTCACACTCCGTGACACTTCCGATGCGGGCCGTGCGTGGCATCTATGCGCGGGAGTCGGGGCAAGGGATGATGTTTCAGGATGAGCCTGTTGCTGTTCCAGCCGCTGGTCTCGCGCCGGAAGCACCTGTTGCCGCCGATTCCAAAGCTGCTGCGGCAGCGGATCCGGACCGGCCTAAGCCGCGGCCGGGTGGTCCGGGGTTACGGTTGGTCAAGTAAATCGTAGCTTGCCCGATCTTTGAATTGTTGGCCTCATTCGAGGCAGGGTTGTGTGCCGGGGCCCTGTTCCGAGACACGCCGTAAATACGTCCATGTAGGCTTGTCGCCCGCGTCCATGCGGGCAA